>JAAUYH010065143.1_pt1 | contig 36001 bp, 27 predicted proteins | sample 7278061 | NCBI WGS metagenome assembly JAAUYH01 (sample SAMN14350203, study PRJNA611818) | marine sediment metagenome | isolation source: surface marine sediment (0.6m) | place: French Polynesia: Moorea | collected 2018-08 | reverse complement strand
CCAGCTTTGAAATACACGACTATGGTAATCAAAGAAGCGATGCGGCTTTACCCAGTAGTTTGGACTATTATCGCTGATACAAGCAGAGAGTGCACAATTGGTAACTATCACGTACCTCGTGATTGTACTGTAATTACTAGTCAATGGGTAATGCATCGATGGGAACGCTATTTTGAAGAACCCGAGTCGTTTAAACCAGAACGCTGGGATGGAGACTTAGAAAAAAGATTACCTCAAGGGGTTTATACGCCCTTCGGCGGTGGACCACGTACTTGCATCGGCAAAAATTTTGCATTAATGGAAGCAGTTTTATTATTAGCAACTATCGCCCAAAATTTTGAGATATATTTGATTCCTAATCAGTCTATTGTTCCTGAACCAACAATTACATTACAGCCTAAAAATGGTATCAAAGTTACTTTAAAAAAGCTACCTCAACCAACTGAAATTTAAGTAAATTAGAAAGTTTTTACTAGGGTATAGATACATATTATTTCTTGCTCATCCAATCAAATATGCAATCAATATGGGATTTGGGAAAAAGATTGAGCTAAAGCAATCACTACCTATAAATGGATTGCGGGATTTTACTGGAGTTTATAATTAACGCTTATTGTTTGTATTTATTGTTATTTTTGCGAACGAGACTGCTGTGCTTTTTTCAGAAGTAGTAGCGGATCGTTCACCGACGCGATCGCTTCTGGACGAAATTTTCCTTGGGAATTCTTCATGATTTGTAAAGCTTTTTCCAAGCTGGATGTGGCTCCACTAATTTCTTGCGGTGAAAGCTGATTTATATGCTCATAAAAACTCTCACCAATGTTACCCAAAGCATAAGCAGCACCGTAACGTACGGTTTCATTCCCATCTTCTAAACTTTTAATCAAAATAGGTATGGCGGTATGGGCGTCTTTCCCAATAGTACCCAAAGCACTTGCTGCGCTGGTTCTCACCCAATTATCTTTATCTTCCTTGATGGTTTTTATCAGTGCTGGGACTGCTGCAACAGCTTCTTTACCAAATGTACGTAGTGCATGAGTTGCACTGTAGCGCTCCCATGCTTCTCCAGTTGATAACTCACTAATTAAGAAAGGAACAATAACTTTTCTGTCGATGGAGCTTAGAGCTTGCATTGCGCTAGATCGTACTTGAAAATCTTTGTCATCCAAAACTTTTTTCAAAGCAGGTACTGCAGCATTAGCATGTTTACCAATTTTACCTAAAGCAATTGCAGCACTCTTACGGATAGCAGGATCTTTATCTTGTAAAGCATTGATCAAATCTGGAACAGCCGATTTACCCAAACTTGCTAATGATTCTACTAATCCCGAACGTTGTTCCTCGTCAGCTGTTTTTAATTGCTGAATATATGAACCTGCTGATTGCTTGTTTTGTTGAGCAATAGTAATACTGGTGACAACTAAAGGCGAGATAACGCATAAAATCATCACCTGAAGGTAAGCAATAGTTCGCAAACTACTTCTTGCAAAAAAACTGTGGCGGGAATTTAGATTTGCTGTCATGAGTTTGGCGATCTGAAATTAGGGAATGTGTATCAGGAAAGAAGAAAGGGAAAAGTGAATAACTGTAAAGCTGGAAACTTAAGAAATTAAGAACTTAAGAACTCAAAGATTAAAACTTCAAAGATTAACATATCCAAAAGATTAGAAATCTAAAACATTAAGACTTATGGGTATTCAAAAAAGTTTCTACTTCTTCTGCAGTCGGCTGAGATGCGATCGCACCTGCTTTGATGGTAGTTAAAGCACCGACAGCACTGGCGTAGGTAACAATATTTTTTGCAGTTTCTCCATTACCCAAGCTTTGAATCCCTTGCTTTGCTAACTGATGAATAAAACCGGCTAAAAAGCTGTCTCCTGCTCCTGTTGTATCAACTACAGGTATGCTAAACGCAGGTATTTTCCCTTCGTTCTCACTCAGACAATAGGCACAACCGTTTTCTCCATCAGTTACTAGTACTCCTTCAACCCCATCAACTCTATAAGTAATTGCGCCGGGGTCAGTGGTATTAAATAGCCATTCAGCCTCTTCCTTAGAAAGTTTGAGAAAATCAACTTCTTTTAAGATTTGTCGAATGATTTCCGGTGCGATATCGGGATTTTTCCAAAATACAGGACGCCAATTAACATCAACAATAACTTTCACATCGTATTGTGCTGCTAATTCCAAGGCACGATGAACAGCCTGACCGCTTTCAGGATAAGCTAACTCTAAAGTACCCAAAACCAAAAAATCTGCCGCCTCAAATAGAGAAATCGGCATTTCCGAACTATTGAGGTGGGTGTCAGCAAATTCAGCCGTGTCATACTCACCAAAGCCAGCAAAATGGCGATCGCCTGCTGTGGAACGTACAACATAAACTTGTCTGGTGGGAGCGCTGGGATGATATTCAACCCCAGTCGTGTCTACACCCACTTCCTTTAATAATTGAACCAATTCATTACCTGCTTGGTCTTTTCCCACAGCACCAACGAATCCTGCAGAAGTTCCCAATTTAACTAAAGCACAAGCAACGTTAGCCGGAGCTCCACCAGGATAAGGGGTCCAAGATTCTACTTCTTCAAGTTTTCGTCCCAATTGGTCTGCAAGACAATCGAACAAAACTTCACCTAAACATAAAACATGGGAATTGCTCATTTCGTCTGATGATTTTTGTTTTTGGGTATAAATTTACTGTATGAAATCTACACTAATTTAACTGCTTATTTTGGCTATGGTTCATACAGTTCATACAACTAAATAACACAATTTCCTACCTTCGCGAACTCTTTTTGCTTTGTAATAAGATTTAGTAAGTTTGCTTTGAACATTTTCGATTTACGATTGAATAGCAAAAAATACTTATCGTTCCCAAACAGTATTACCGCTAACGAACAAAACAAATAAATTATTATTATCGTATTACTGCTAACACTTGAAACCTCCACCACCAAAAGAATCTTTTAGAATGAATAAGAGCATTTGAGTAAATATACCAACGGAGGAACAGATACTCATGGCTGGTGGCGAGTCTCAGGCCCCTGTTAGTCTGTCAGACCGAGAACTGCAAATCATCGAATTAGTGGCTGCTGGCTTAACTAACCAAGAAATTGCAGGTAAACTCGAAATCAGTAAACGTACAGTAGATAACCACATCAGCAATATTTTAACCAAGACAGGAACCGATAACCGAGTCGCACTCGTCCGTTGGGCTCTGCAATGGGGTAAAGTATGCCTAAATGATGTTAATTGCTGTTCTCTACCTAAGCAATCCAGCGAACAACAACAGCTGGGAATGAAATCTAAATCCTAGATTTTTATTTTTGCTAAATCCTAGATCTTAGTTTTTGGGGTGTTTTTGCGTTATTCATAGCGCATCTACTAGTAAATGGCTCAGTTTATTTAACTCTGATTTTTCCGCGAATTGCTAGTCAAATACCTGTGCCATTTTCAGTAGTTGCCGATAGTTCTTCTCCTCACGCCTCATTAAAAGTGTGAAACTTTCACTTGCGGCGATCGTTATTTTGCCTCACACAGTGTTAATTTTTTTGATTGAGTCCTGTACTGCGTAAACCCGAAAGATTGCGGAGACGTAATATATTACGTCTCTACATGCTCAGACGTTATTTCCAATAGTTAATTTCCAGGATTTATTTCCAGGATTTACTCCCAAAATTTATCTCCAAAGCTCGTTTTCAGAAACTTGTTGAAATCTTTACATAAATTAAATAGTAAAAATTTCAACAGTAGAAAATTAAGTATATTTTTGATTGTTACTTGAAAATCATCAAAAATAATCAACAAAAATTAGCAATATTCCATTAACTTAAGCGCTACATTGGAAAGTAATCTATATTGCTACATTTGCAATTGGGCAGCAATTCGGCTATGAATACCTCTGCTTTTATCGATGGTGATTTCTCTAGCTTTAATTTTCTCAACCTTGATTTTGTTACAACATCAAAATCCCAGGATGCCGATCTTGTTGAGCATCTCTCATTTATTCCGGGATTGAAAGAAATTGTCATGCTACGTCAAGTTCATGCTTTAGAACATGGAACTGTTTGGATTCTAAGTCAGGCAGATAAATTATATAATCCTGGAACCACTCCAAATGAACTTCAGACAGAAGATAACGAACTTTTAGGTGGTTTGTCTACAGAGCAAGGATTTTATCTTTATGGAGATGTGACAATCGGTAGTCTGAGGCGTGCCGCAAAACTTGCTTTACATAGATTAACTAATGGAGAATCAAATTTAGCTGTCCATCCCCGTTGCAGTACAAATATTTCAGTAACAATGCTAGTAACTGCAGGATTTGCAGTGGGAATGCATTTGTTGTTACCAAGAGGACCAATTGAGCAAATTATTGGTTTGGGAATAGCAACGACAACAGCTTCAGAAATATCTCCTGAGCTTGGCTTGTTAGCACAAAAATATCTTACTACCGCGATTCCTTTTAACTTGGAAATTGAAAGTGTGATTCGGACTCAGGATAATTGTGGCAGATCAGCCCATTTTGTAAAAGTATGTTGGCGTGATTGAATGGGGCTGAGATAAAGGGTTAATTTTAATTTCTACATTATATTCTCCTAATCTTCATATTCTCCTAATCTTCGGTCATCCAATCCAAAATGCACCGAGCCGTAGTTTCTGATTGTTCTAGATGGGGTACGTGACCACTATCCTCAATCCAGATAAGTTGATTGGTTTTTATACTAGCTTGAAACTTTTCCGCATCAGCAGTTCCCAAGATTTCATCAGAATCACCCCACAATATTAGTGTTGGCTGTTCGATTTTTGATAACTCTTTTCGGAAAGAGCTATAACCACCACTTTTGGTAAAGGAAATTAAAGCTTGGCTCCAGTTTGGCATATCTAGGTGTAATGCAGCACATGTTTGTGCATCAGCAGAAGCGAAATTTTTATTTTTATAAGCTGCACGACTAATACTTTGGCGTACTTTTGGGTTACGTAAAAATTCTGTGGCTAAATAACCTAAAGGTGGAAACATAAATTTACTTAACGGCGAACCACCCCCAATACCTGCACTATCTATTAATACGAGTTTTTTCACTATTTCCGGATAGGTGAGAGTAAAATCTATTGCTGCTGCACCTCCCATAGAAGCACCGACTAAAATTACAGGTTGGTTAATTAAGGTTTTCCAAAAATGGTAAAGGTGAATTTTAATAGTTTTAGGACTAAATTTTATATTTGGGATTCTACTTGTAAAACCAAAACCTAATATATCTACAGCCCAAGTTTCACAATAGGGGGATAGTTTTGGTAATAAACGTCTAAATTCAAATATAGAACTATCAAACCCGTGAATTAACAGAATGGGTATTCCATCACCACCTTGGCAAATGTAGGATGTAAGAATCGATTCCCCACTTAAAGGTGTGGGTACGTGGATTTGTTTGATATTCTGGGCTAAAGCAATTGAAGTTGATTCTGTCAATTGCTCGGTATTTGGGGGAAGAAAACTAGGAAACATAAAATCCAGTTTACCGTTAATTAACCCCAGGGCAGAAACCAAAAAATAGAGGGAAAAAGTAATTTTATTTGAACCCAATCGCCAATCTCCAATCTCCAATCTCCAATCGCCAATCTCCAATCCCTAACCACCATCAAACCACCAAGAATTTTCAACTAACTTGGTTTTCACAAATAACGTTTTTTTGCGCATAAAGCGTTTTATTCCTGAAACACCTGTACGGGAACTTCCCATACCTGAAAATCTAAAAGGGTTTTGTTCTCCTTCTTGAATAATGATATTCAAAGCTGCATCATTGATGCTAACAGCACTAAGATTTAACTTTTCGGCGACTTCTATGGCTTCAGCTTCTGTAGCCGCAAATACTGCTCCGCTAAGTCCATAGAGAGAATCATTGGCTAAATTGATCGCTTCCGTAACTTGTGAAAAAGACATTACCGGTATTATTGGACCAAAAGTTTCTTCGGTCATGATTTTCATGGAATGATTCACCCCAGTAATAACCGTTGGATGACACCACCAACCTCCACCTAATTCTTCAACTTCTCCCCCACAATGGATGACTGCACCCTTATCAATTGCATCTTGTAAATGTTCCTCAATGATTACAGCTTGTTTTTCTGCAATGATTGGTCCAATATCTCCATTAGAAGGTTCGGGGTGAGAAAATTTCAAACGATGTGCTTTAGCTACCAATTGATGATAAAACTTATCATAAATCGATTCGGCAACATAAATTCTTTCCAAACAATGACAAGACTGTCCACTATTGAAAACTGAACCCCATAAAACTGCTGAGGTTGTTACACCTAAATCTGCAGACTCCAAAATAATTGCCGGATTTTTACCACCCAATTCCAAACAAGCAGGAATAAATTGTTTATTCGCAGATGCTGCAACTTCTAAACCTGTGCTTGCATTTCCCGTAAAGCATATAAAGTCAACACATTCAATTAAAATAGTTCCGGTGTTTCTACCTCCCTCAACAAAATTTAGGACATCCCGCAATATCGGTATGGTGCTGAGTGCAGCTAACAGAGGTGACATAAACCGGGGTGTGATTTCACTTGGTTTAACAATTACCGCACAACCTGCAAGTAGTGCTGGAATTGTATCAATGGTAGATAGAATCAACGGACAACTATAAGGAGAAATTACTCCTACCAATTGATAAGGTACCCCTGTCTGTTCCAATTGAATGAAGCGAATATTTGTTTCTTGGCGAGAAGAACGCAAGGTTTTATGTGCAAATTTACACCAGTAATCAAGATTCGCCAGAAAAGAATTTATTTCTAATTGGGAAACTGCCCAGGTTCCAGTATCAGCAACGAGAGCTTCGCTTAACTTATTTTTATTTGAGACTATAGCTTGTTTCCATTCTTGTAAAGCTGCAATTCTGATCTCCAAACCTATTTCCTGCCAATTTTTCTGCGCTCTACGCAAACGATGACACTGTTGTACTAAAAGTTTTTCTGGTGGGGGTATAATTACGTAATCAAACTTACCATTACGGGGATTGCGAACTTCAATAGGTCTGGACATAATTCAAGTTACCACCAGTTTTACTCTTGCGATCGGCACTTTTGGCGTGAAATTGATAAGAACAAAATTTTTTGTTTGATAGAGTTTTAATATTACTGCCTAATCCCATTGTGGGGATTAAATTTAGCCTTGTAATATCAGATATTTCAATAAGCACTGAAAATCAAACTAGTATTTATTCCCAGGGGAATAGTTAATTCTAACCTCTGAATAAGTTTTAAATTACCACCCAATCGACTTTACCAGTTATGGAAATAGCATTTTCCCACCTGTTGCTAATCTAGAAACATCAAAAATTTAAATTACGGGTTGGAAATAATGAACTTGAAGGTGACGAAAACATCAAAATTGACCAATCGTTTTGAAGAAGCTTTAGTTTATGCCCACAAATTACACCAAAAACAAACCAGAAAGGGAGGTAAAATACCTTATATTAGTCATCTCTTAAGTGTCACAGCTTTGGTAATAGAAAATGGAGGTGATGAAGATGAAGCTATCGCAGCTTTATTGCATGATGCAGTGGAAGACCAGGGGGGAAAAGCAACCCGCGAAGTAATTTTAAATATGTTTGGTCAAAGAGTCACTGAGATTGTAGATGGTTGCACAGATGCAGACACTATACCAAAACCACCTTGGCAAGAGCGCAAAGAGCAATTTATTGAAAGAATGCGCCATGCTTCAAGTTCAGTTCGTAGAGTAGTTTTAGCAGATAAGTTACATAATGCGCGCAGTATTTTGAGCGATTTATTTAGGGATGGAGAAGCAACTTGGGATAAATTTAAAGGTGGTAAGTCAGGAAGTTTGTGGTACTACCGGAGTTTATTAGAAATATTTTTGGAAACTGATGCTGATTCTTGGTTGGTACAGGAATTAAATCGGGTTGTTAATGAGTTTGAGTCAATAACAAAAGAGACTAAAACTAATTCCTAATTTCTAACCTAGTACAGCAAGGCAGAAATTAAGCAATAATTTACACATGCAAACAAGATAGAGAATACTTTTAACTTCCGCGCAGTGGTACTATCGGGACTTAGACAAAAAACAAGTAGGAAAAAGCCTCAAAGCCAGTCATGACAAGGGATTAACTTCAAAGCCCTAAAAATCGCTCTTAGCGGAGCGTGGCGTTAGCCATAACATAGATATATCAAGAAAACAACTAATTTGACGTAAAACCATTGATTTATAAAGCTTTGAGGCTGTTTTTTGAGCAAAAAAATGTCTAAGTCCCGCTATTCCCCAATCTCAATTTTCCAAGTTTGTAACGTTGTACCCAGAAACTGGTCTAAGTTTGTCAAAGCATTCAAATATCCAATTTTTGCATTTAATTCGTTAGTTCTTGCTTGTGCTAGACGGTCTTGAAAGCTAATTAATTCAAAAATTGTTCCCTCTCCTAAACCTAGCTTTCGTTTTTCTTGTTCGATTTCCAGTTGTTTTTGAGATAAACGAGTAGCGTCCCGTGCGAGTTCTAGTTGGGAAAAACTTAAATTGACATTTCTAATCCTATCTTGTAATTCAAGTTCTAAAGTTGCAAGCTGATCTTGTAAAGAATTTTCTGACTGTATCAAACTAATACGGGCTCGATCTAATGCTTGTTTTAAATTTAAATCTCCGATGGTTCGACTTAAAGATAATCCAGCTCTTGCATCTGATTCTCGATCTATTTCATTTCTCAAAGTCGCAGTTAAGTTTAAATCCCAACGCTGACGGTCTTTTGCTTCTAATAACTGAAGTTTATTTTGAGAAACATTAATTTGAGATATTAAATAACTTGGTTTATTTGTTAATGCTATTTGTCTGAGTTTGTCTAAGTTTAGTACCGGTGCTTTTATTGAACTGGGTATTTCGTCTGCAACAATATTAGTACTTTGATCTATATCCAAAATATTTAACAGAGCTATTTTACTTGATTCGAGGGCATTTTTAGCACTTAATAAACTAAATTGGAGATTTGCAATATTAGTTTGGTTTTGGACTATTTCAACAGGTGCTTTTCTTCCAGCATCAATTAAAGCTTGAGTTAATTCTAATGATTCTTGAGCATTTTTAAGAGCGCGTTCGCTAATTTTTACCGATTCTTGGGCTTGAATTAAACTGCGATAAGCAGTAATGGAACTAGTAACAGTATTAATCAATGTAGATTTTAAGTTAATAATATTTGCCTTTTCTTGCAAGCGAGCTAGTTTGACTGAAGCTCTATTAACCCTGGTTCCAGCACCTCGAAGCAATGGTTGTTGTAAATCAACTTGAAAACTTTGGCGAAAAATATCATCATTTATGCCATTATTTCCATTAGAGGTTTGAGCATTACCAATCCAGCTAAAGTCTAAAGTTGCACCTGTAGGAATTTTCACTTGCACTTTTCCGTCTACTGTTCCTGTGGGATTGAAGTCGGAATTTCCAATTCGATCTAGGGATAATGAAAATGTTGGTGTAAAGTCTGGAGAAAATTTATCCTTTGCGATCGCCAAGTCTTGTTTTTGGGTAATTCGATCTAGATAAGCGTTTTTAATATCGGTATTATTTGCAATTACTAAAAACACAACATCAGAAAGTGATAGTTTAGTTACTTTTCTTGGTTTGGGGGAAGGTATTTGTTCCGGGTTGAATTTTTCTGAGTTAGATTCTTTTGGGTTAGATTCTTTTGATTTATATTCTTCTGACTTAATTATTGATTGATTTCGATTTTTATCTGAATTATTTAATTTATCCCGATTTGATATTACCTCATTGTACTGTGGATCTAAATTATCTTTGTTACTACCAAACTCAGCTGTGTCTGATAACGTTCTTTTAAAAATTGCTGGATATTTGTTGAACATGTCGGGTAAATAACTATCCGCAAGCAAAAAAGATTTTTTGGATAAATCACACATCATATCCATACAAGATTTATCAGAACTTTTATCTTCCAATACATTCTCAGACTTATTATAAATATTTGCATCAGCTGCACTCATAGTTGCAGTAAAAATAAAGATACAAATTAAAAAACTTGTCAAATTCATTACCAATTACCCATTACCAACTACCAATTACCCATATTTAATTAAGCTTCGCGTAATGCTTTAACCGGATCTAATTGACTTGCGCGAACAGCAGGGAAATAACAAGCACCCACACCAACAATCAAAGCTGAACCTAAAGATAAAGCAGCAGTTTTAACATCAAATTGATAAGGTAATGTAAATGTATTAGCGACTACCAGTGTTAACCCATGTACCGTTGCGATCGCAAATATTCCACCAACCAAACTTAAAATACTTGCTTCTAGAATAAACTGTAGTTGAATTTCCAGCTTTGTTGCACCGATCGCTCTTCTCAAACCGATTTCTGATGTCCGCTCAATTACCGCAGCGATGGTTATATTAGCAATACCAACCCCAGAAATGAGTAGGGAAATCATTCCCACACCTGTTAGTCCCCGAGAAACGAGATCCAAAGTTTCTTTCTGTTCGAGAATATCATCTATATTGCTTCTGACATAAATATTATCTTTAGCTCCTGGAAGTCTTTGCTCCAAAAGTTTTCTTGCTTCCTCTTGTAATTCTTCCATCTTATTTTCATCTCGAGGACGTATCGATATTTCATTAATACTTTGATTTCCTGTCATCGCACTGTATATTGACATTGGTATAAATAAACTACCTTTCGCTTCTTGTCCCTCTATTAACTTACTTTCTATAAGCCCAACGACAATAAAAGGTCTACTTGCTCCCAAGATAATCATTTCACCAATGGGGTTTTCACCTTGAAAAAGTCGATTCGCTAAAACTTTATCAATTACTATCACTCGTCGATACCGGCTAAAATCAGCATCACTAAAAAAACGACCTTTTAACAGCTTTCTACCAGAAGTAAGGAGAAAATCTTGAGTAACTGCAGACATTTGTGGTTCGCTTTGTTCGTCTCGATACCGTGCAGTATTAAGAAACCAGATGTAATCAGAAGCACTAATTGCTTTAACGTTTTTTAGTTGTCTGCGAGTGTACTCCATATCCTCTAATTTTGGTTGTCTACCCTCTGATGAGTAAATTGAAATATTTACTTGGGGTGCTTCTCGTTGCGCTAACTGCTTAGAAATGATGTTTTGACTAATAGCACCAACTTGTAAGGAAGCATTAACCGCAGTAACACCCATGAATACACCAAAAGTCGTCAAAGCAGAACGCAAACCATTACTAAGTAGTGATTTACAGGTGAGGTTAATTAAATCTTGAGGAGATAAGCTCATAATGATGAGTTTGTAATTCGTAGTTATATTCCTAATCCCTAATCCCTAATCCCTAATCCCTAATCCCTAATCCCTAATCCCTAATCCCTAATCCCTAATCTCTAATCTCTAATCCCTAATCTTCATTGCTGGACTGATGCTCCCTCTTCCAAAATAGTATCTGGAGCAGGTATTATTACTTTCTCCCCTACCTTTAAACCAGATTTCACCTCAACTTGACTTGCTCCTTCTATTCCAAGAGTGACTTTTCGTTTTCTTGCTTTCCCTTCCTTGTCAATGACCCAAACAAAAGGTTTACCTTCTTCTCGTTTAACAGCTTCTAGATTTACAGCTACTACTTTTTTTCGTTCTTCGACAACAATTGTCACGCTCACATTGCTACCGGGAATTAAAACACCCGTAGGTTTATCTAACTCAATTGTTGCAGGTACTAATACTTGACCGGAAGAGCCCCCACCCATGAAACTATAAGGATTACTATCATCGCGAGAAACAGCTTGGGGATGTACAGTATTAACCTTTCCACTAAATTCTTGAGATTTTGGACCAATAACTTTGACTCGAGCTACCTGACCAACTTTGACTTTACCTGCATCTAAAGTACCTATGTTGAGTTTTACTAGTTCAGTAGTAGGGTCACCTAAAGTCATTAAAACCTTTCCAGAGGTAACACCTTCACCATCTTTAACTTTAACGTCAAGTAATTTACCATTGATTGGGGCGCTAACAATATTATTTTTTAGTTTTTTCGCTGCAACTTCACGCTCTACCCGCAAGCGTTTGAGTTCGCTAATACTGTTATTGACATTTAAACGAGCTTCTTCCAGTGCTGACTTTGCTTGTAAAACCTTTTCTCTTAGTTCTTTTCTTTCTTGCATCTTAGTTTTGAGATGCTTCATGTCCAAAATACTAGTTTTCAGTTCCAACTTAGTATTCCTCAGTTCTAATTGAATTCCTTTAAGTTCTGTTTCTTTTCCTTCCAACTCATCGCGGGAGATAAATCCTCTATCAAATAAAGCTTGGGTACTTTTGAGTTTCTTCTGAGCGACAGTTAACCTTTCCTTTATTTGTGTAACTTTTTCCCGAGTACGAATGAGGTCAATTTCCCGTTTATCAATTTCCAATTGTTGATCGATTGGTTCTCTAAACTCCTTTTGAGCAAGCGCTAAGTTTTTTTCTGCTTCTGCCACTTTTTGGCGATCGCGTGCTAACCTTACTTCTTGTTTGCGAATTTCTAAATCTTTATTAGCTAAGCTATCTTGCTGTTCTTTATTACGGAGAATTAATAATTTTTGACCAGCTTTAACCCTATCTCTCACCTTTACTAGTACCTTTTCTACAGTTACTTCGCCAGGTGCTTTGAGACTTTGCTGATTTCCCAATTCTAGGATACCGCCTTCATCAACTGTAAGTTCGAGATTGTGCCGCTTTACTTCGGTAATAGGTACGTTAATAAGAGCGCCAGACTTACGGAAATTTTGAACATAAATCAGCCAGCATCCAAAGCTCGCTACGGTCAAAATACCCGATAGAGCTAACCATCGAGTTCCAATTTTAAACTTAGTTTTACTTTTTACTAGAGTTTGGACAAAATTCATGGTTTATACCATAAATGATTTTTTTTCGAGTTTATCGTTACTTTAAGCAAAATAATGATTTTAATAAAGTTTTAGGTAGACAATTTCTATCTAAGTTCTACCCCTGGGATAAAAAATTAAAGAGTAATAGATAACAATAGTAACTTAAGAGTAGTCAGTAAGACGTAATTCGTAAAGAGTAATAAGTAACAAATTAAACAATTATTCTAGAGGATGAAAATTAAAAAAATTAAACTTATGAGAATATATCAAGTCGAAAATGGTACAGGAATTGACGCTTTGTCATTGGTAGACCAACCTGAAATCGAACCTAGTTACGGACAAGTTTTAATTAAAGTCCGCGCAACTGCTTTAAATTATCGCGATTTAGTTGTTGCTCAAGGAGCTTACGGTCCTGCTGTCAAATACCCATTAATTCCCATATCCGATGGAGCGGGGGAAGTAGTTGCGGTTGGAGAAGGGGTAACGCGAGTTAAAGTTGGCGATCACGTTGCAGGGATTTTCTTTCAAAAGTGGCTTGACGGTACTCTTACCAAAGAAAAAATCAAATCAGATTTAGGTGGTACTATCAACGGAATGTTAGCAGAATACGTTACTTTACATGAAGATGGCTTAGTTACATTACCCGAACATTTAAGTTACGAAGAGGGTGCAACTTTACCCTGTGCGGCTGTTACTGCTTGGCACGCTCTGATGACTCAAGGTAAAATTACTGCTGGCGAACGGGTTTTACTACTTGGAACTGGTGGAGTATCAATTTTTGCACTTCAATTAGCTAAAATCTACGGTGCAGAAGTAATCATTACTTCCAGTAGCGATGAAAAGTTAGAGCGCGCCCAAGAATTAGGTGCAGATGCAATAATCAATTATAAAACTACACCTGAATGGCATAAAGAAGTCTATAAACTTACAGAACGTAACGGAGTAGATCGGGTCATTGAAGTGGGTGGTGCGGGAACATTAGCAAAGTCAATGCAGGCAGTACGTGTAAGTGGGACAATTAGTTTAATTGGAATTTTAGCCGGTGCAAAGGCAGAAGTAAACCCTTTACCAGTAATAATGAAAAATCTAAATCTTCAGGGAATTTACGTAGGTAGTAAAGATATGTTTGAATCTATGAATCGAGCTATTTCACTGCATCAAATCAAACCTGTAATCGATCGCGTGTTTCCTTTCGAAGAAGCAAGAAAAGCTTATTCATATCTCCAAAGTGGGGCTCATTTCGGCAAAATTGTAATCAAAGTAGACTAAAGATTAAGTTTATTTGTTTACCTGAGATCCCATATTTGCAACCACACCAAGTAATACCAATTTCCTAAACTAAAGCTACAGATAATGCATTAAGCAAGAATCATATCGTTTAATTAAATTTCATAAGCGTAACCTAAATAAATGAAACTGTTCCCCGTTCCCTGTTCCCTAACTTCACCAGAAGACTTTTTTAACAGCAAACCCTATCTAAAAAGGCTGATATTGCACAGAAAAATATAACCCATTATCCTGTAGGGTATTACCCCTGTCTTCAACAGATACTAAAGGTAAACCATAATCTAAACGCAAATTCAGATCGGGTCGAGGCTGCCATAACAATCCTACACCCGTACCAGCAATAATATTAGGGTTGGGATTTGAACCCCGATTATTCCAGACTGCAGCGATATCAAAGAAAGGTGCGATTCTCAATTCATTCGAATTAGATGTAAGAGGAATAAATAGTTCTACTGAACCTGTAACTGCATTATCAGTGACTAATTCATTTTGACGGTATCCGCGTACTGTATTAACTCCACCAGCACTGAATTTTTCTAGAGACAGTAGAGAATCGGGAGTAAGTTGAGCATTAAGTCTGGAAACCAATATACTTCTCGGGGTCACTTGCTGTACCCATTGAAATTGTCCCAACCAACTAAAAAATCTCCCGTCAGTTCCAGAATTATTTGTTGTCGCATCAAAAGCACCTATACCAAAACTAAATTGGGAACGTGCTGCTAATACAGTTGTGGTATTACGTTGTACCCAATCCTGGGAAAAGCGAATTACTGTGACATTTGATTCCCCATCTTCTGCACCTTGCGAAAATGAGAAGGGAATATCATCAAGAATAAAGGTTTGACTGCGGCGTAAATCTAAAGCTAGTCCCAATGCAAATTCACTGTTAGGTGTTAATATCAGAGGCTGACGAAAATTTAAGGAGTATGTCTGTGCTTCACTTCTAATGTCAATATCTTCAAAATCATCTTCAATAATCCGGCTATCAGTATTGGTAAACCGAAAGCCAATTTTCCCGTTTTTGGAATTTACAGGAAAAGTATAATTAATATCATAAAGATTGAGCCCTTCAGTAATTCCATATTCACCCCGTAGGGAATCTCCAAAACCTAAAACATTATCATGAACAGCAAAAATACCAGCTTGTAAGGAACCAATACTGGGAGATTGACTATTTCTAGTAAAAACTCCTGCATGAAAAGCAGGTGCTTCCTTAACAATAAGTTTGAGAATATTCTTACCTGGAGTACTACCTGCAGTTAATTCTGCATTGACCTGACTAATTAAAGGGTCTATTTGTAATAATTGCAGGGCTCTTTCTAAGCGGTTTTTATTTAAAGGTGCAGTGGTTGCTCTTTTGATACGAGAACGTACATAGTTTGCTCTTAGCCTGTTTAATCCCGTCAGTTGAATATCTTCAAGTTCACCTTCAACTACTTGGATTTTTACCACTCCATCTGTATCGATGATTTGACTTAATAAAAAAGCACCGCTATTAATATATCCGTTATCAATATATAACTTTGTAATTTCAGAGCGTAATTGCAGTAATTCCTCAAAAGAAACTTGTCTTTTTTCAAATTTACTTTTTAATTCGTTAATTTCTTCTTGTAAAACTGTGCTACCCAATATTTCAACTTGTTTTACAAAGAAATTTTCCTTGAAAAATCCATCATCCTCTCTTTTGGGTATCTTTTGATTTTCTGGAGGAGTCAATATTGGATTTTGAGGTTCTGGAGTACGGGGAGGAATTTTAGAAGGTTCATCTTCTGGAGGAGACGTGCGTTCTATCGGATCTGGAGGATCTGGCGGAATATTGACTCCTGGAGGAATATTTGATTGGGCTAAAATTCGAGATGATAGAATACCTAAACTAAAAATAGTTGAGCTTGTAATTAATATTAATTTATATATGGAGTACAGCACTTTCAACTCTCTAAATTTCAAACCTAAAAAATAATCAATAATTCAGTTTTGCTCGCTACAAGAAAAATATTTATGATTTAGCGTGACTAATTACACTTTTGGCTTAAAAGTAATTTTCCGTTAGGTAATCGGAAAACACCTTGGGGTTCAACAATGGGGTCACCTTTTTTCCAGGGAGGTGATTTTTGATGATTACTGATACTACGCACCTTGCCAGTACTATAATTTGAGATATCTGCATTTCCTGGACTATGAGGAAAACCACCAGAACCTGTAATTAAAAAAGTACTACCGGAATCTTCTGCACGCACAATGCAACTATTCGCAATTAAAGCACCAGTGTCAATTTGGTTTTCAGGTAGTTCGTTGAGACTATTTTGGATAAAGGTAGTATCGGGTATTCCAGTAATATTTCCAGATATTGCACCACTAGCATTAACATCGACGCGGTTATTACCATTGAGCTGATTAAGGTTAATGCTTGCAGAGACAGGGCGAAACTGTGAAGAACTGAAGAAACCAGAGGTGTTAAAGGTTATATCACCACCTTGACCGTCACGAGCGAAGGACAGGATATCGCTATCATCGAGAGCGACGATCGTATCGGCTGTGAGGTCTATGTTTCCACCACCACCCATACCAGTAGAAATATCTGTCCTGATATCGCTATTGTTACGGAGGATTATACTTTTAGCATTTATACTAATACCACCTCCTGTAGAATTTTGTGCAGAAGTGTTTATATTACCTTTGTTAGCACTTAAAGTCTGATTGAGACTGATAATAATATCGCCTGCATTTCCTTCTCCCAAACTATTGCTATTTATACCTGCGTCGTTTTTGAGAATGAGAGATTTACTATTTAAATTAATATCTCCGCCATTACCTATGTCAGAAGTAGAAGCTGATATTTGCCCTTTGTCTTGAATAATTAGCTTCTCAGTTCTTATATTCATGTTACCAGCAGTTCCAATACCTCTAGTCTGGGAAAATAAACCAGTTTGAAAACCACTCAGTTCAATTAAATCTATTGCTGTTAATGTTAAATTTCCTCCTTGACCTTGACCAAAAGTACCAGTTGAGACCTGAGAGCTATTTTCAAGGATCAATTTCTTGGTATGTATGGTTAATTTTCCTCCATTACCATCACCTAAAGATTGAGTTGTTAGAAAACTATTGGCTCCGGATAGTCTTACAGATTCAGAAGCCCTAACTGACAAATCTCCACCTTGTCCACTACCTAAAGTTCCAGCAGTTACTTGAGCGCCATCTCGAATAACTAGTTTTTCTGTTTCAATCTTCAATATGCCAGCATTTCCAGCATTTTCTAAGCTACTATCTACAGAAATACGCCCTCCATCACGAACTGTTAACTGCTTGGAGAATATTTGTAATTCTCCTCCATTTCCTTTTCCTTGAGTTTGTACAAACAAGCCACTAGGAAATTGACTTCCTGCTGCTGATGTTCCGCTTATATCTATATTCTCAGAGGTAACAGTTAAACTACCTCCTAAACCCTGACTTAAAGCACTTGCAGAGACCTGGGCTCCACCCCGAACAAATAAATTATTAGTTATAATGTTTAATTTTCCACCTGTTCCTAAGCCTTGTGATTGGGTAAATAAGCCACTACTAAATAACTCTGATTCTCCAAGTAAATTAATATAATCAAAGGCATTTACTTGTAAATCACCTGATGAACCTTGACTTAATGGTTGATTTACTACCTGAATTTGTGCGCCATCGCGAACAATTAGACCCTTTGTGTTGATAAATATATCGCTTCCGCGAGTGCTTTGGTTTCCCGAATAAACTATAGCAAATAAACCACTCTGAATTTGACCATCTTGTGAAGTTCCAGTTAATTCTATTAACTCAGAAGCGTTAACACTTAATCTTCCTCCTGAGTTTGCTCTTAAAGTACTCACATCGATTCCAGAACCATCACTCAAAGTTAAACTTCTAGCATTAACTTCGATATTTCCACCACCTGCTCCACTTGCATCAACTGTTGATTGTTGTGAAAGTTTGATGTCTCCAAAATTCTGAACGTCCTCATAACCTAAAGACCAACCTTTTTTAGCTGCATTTACACTAACTGAACCAGAATTTCTGACACTACCAAGCTCTATTCTCCCTCCATCCGTTTTGAGAGTTCCACCTTCCAAGCTAATTTCTCTGGCTACCAAAGCTAAAGTTTGATTGCGTGCTACGCGTAGTCCTACTAAAGTATCAATGAGTTCGGTTGTTAAACGAGTACCCTGACCATTACCCAGCACAATAATTTGTCCAGGATTTTTATTAGTTGAACTTTTATTAAATTGCAAACCTAAAGGAACACTAATAGTCAGAAGAGGTATGGATTCAGGCTCCCTCGCACTAAAAAATTTTCCCTCTCCAAATCGAATAGCATCAGCTGTTGTAGCGACAAATGACCCTTGTACATCTAAAGTTGCATTTTCTCCAAACACTATCCCATTAGGGTTAATCAGGAACAAATTAGCTGTACCTGATACTCCCAATTTGCCAAAAATATTTGAAGGATTATTACCAGTGACACGAGAAAATATATTATTTATGCCGTCAGGATGAGCAAAAATAACTCCTTTACCTTCACCAACATTAAATTCCCTAAAACTATGAAATAAATTTGCTCCCCGCAATGCTCCACCATTAATACGCTCATTGAATTCATCAATTGAATTAACAATTGAAATTTCGGAATTTAGAGTTGTATCCGGAATAATTTGAGCCTTAACTCTTTCGACAAAAATTAAGTTTAAGAGGAAATATAGCCAGAATTGGCAGCATAAAAAAACCCAGCTTTTGCTAAGCATTACTGTTATCTCAAACAGGTAATTGTATTTTTAAATGTCAGTAATTCTATCTAGGAGTAAACTATCACGCTCAGAATAAGATTATCCTTATTTTGCAAAAACTTTACATTTAAGTTTCACGTAAGACAAAAATCCAATTGAATCGAAACAAGCAAAAACCAGTTCTGATGAGATCATCTCACTTGCAGTCTTATAAATGCTTATCACATTGATTTAATTTTAATCTAACTTCATGTAAACTTTATTTTTCTTGCAAAGGACACCGTAAACAGATATATATCAAGTAAAAATAGCAACTTGTTTATATTAAGTTTTACAAAAAACTTCACATCATTAGAAACAATTTATGTTTAAGGGATGTTCGAATAATATGCGTCGTTTTCTTGCAGTTTTATTTATTTTTAGTTTGATTTGCAGTATATGGCTCAGTGATATTCTTTTACCGTTTTCCTATTCAAAATTTTCTCAGATAGTAGCTGCTCAAAGACCTCAAGCAACTCAACAAGTAGAGAAAGGTATTAACTATTATCAAATAGGAAATTACCAAGCAGCAATTCAAGAATGGAATAAAGCTTTAGAAGCTTATCAAAAAACTGGTAATTCAGCTAATATTGCGATTATTAATGAAAATATTGCTCGAGGATATGGAGCTTTAGGTGAAGGAGAAAAAGCCTTAGAAAAATGGGAAGAGCTAGTAGTTTACTATGGAAATTCTGGGGAAAGAAAATTACTAGGAAGAGCGCTAACAGAACAAGCGCAAGTATATAGTAGCTTGGGTCAGCCCTTAAAAGCTATTGAGATTTTATATGGCTTAGATCGGGTAGGAACTGAAAATATAGAGCTTAAAAAGACAGAGGGTAGAAAAAATACTGCTCTGCAAATTGCAAGGGAGGAGAAAGATAAAAAGGGTGAAGCAGCAGCTTTAGGTAGTTTAGGTGATGCTTATCGTAAGCGAGGTAATTATGATAGAGCAATTGAATGTTTACAACAAGCTTTATCTATTGATGAAGCAAGTTACGAACAACCTTTGCTTAATAGTCTGGGTAATACTTACACTGGAAGAGCCCAAAGGTGGAATTTACGTTCTGTGTCTGCAAAAGAGCTGGATATGAAGTCCCGATCTGGTGAATTTGAGCAAAATGCGCGGATTGATTATCAACAAGCGAAGAATAACTTTCAGAAGAGTTTTGAACTTGCTCGACAAAAGGGCGATCGCTTCGCTAAAATGCGATCGCTATTATCTTTAATTCAGTTGAGTTATACCTCACGAGAGTTTAGAATATTCGACCGGAGTGAAGTCGATCGCAAAATTCAAGAAGCTTTAGTTCTGTTAAAAGATTTACCCAATACACGAAATAAGGTATATGCTGCAGTGGATTTAACCAATCTACCAGCAGTAGACTCTCAGGAAATAACTTCACCTTTAACTCAATGTGTTTCACCACGTCGAATTACAGATATGCGAGCAAAAGATTTGCTCGAAGGTGCGCTCAAAAATGCTGAAGAAATGAATGATAATCGTTCCAAGTCTTTTGCTTTGGGAGCATTAGGTCATTTTTATGAATGTAATAATCAATATGAAAATGCTTTAAGTTACACGCGTCAAGCTTTATTAGCAGCGGATCAAAAATTAAAAGCTAGAGATAGCGTGTATTTGTGGGAATGGCAAATTGGTAGAATATTCCGCAAACAGGGAAAATCTCCTCAAGAAATTGCTGATGCTTATCAACGCGCCTATTTAACTTTAGAGGAAATTCGTAGCGATATTCTCAAAGCAGATAAAGATTTACAGTTTGATTTTAGAGATGTAATTGAACCCGTATATCGAGATTTAGCTGAATTAAGGTTAGAGTTAGCATTACAGAATGACAGCAAGTTACAAGTGTCACAAGCAATAAATCTACAAACTAAACAAGTTAATTTTAATAAAACATCTAAAAATAGCTCTAAAACTCAAGAAAATTTAGATAGTGCAATTCAAACTATTGATTCTCTGAGATTAGCAGAATTACAAAATTTCTTCGGTAATGATTGTATTTTAGCGGCAATTAGCAAACAAGCAGTAAATGAATTAGTCGGGGAAGAAACTGCTGTTCTTAGCTCAATTGTTGTTGATAAAGGCGTAGCAATATTACTCCGTTTACCTGGCGATCGCCAGAAAGTTGAATGGGTTGAAGACAACGGTAAAATTATTGGATCTCAAATTATTGAGAATGAAATTAAGGAATTTCGTGATGGGCTCAAAAAAGGGCAGAAACTAATACAATATGATACTAGCGAAGCTGCAAAATTATATCAGTGGTTTATTGCTCCTTTTAAAAACGATTTAGAAAACAACAACATCAAAACCTTAGTTTTAATTCAAGATGGTATTTTACGTACCATACCAATGGCTGCACTTTTCGATAGTCAGAATGAAAAGTATTTAATTGAAGAATATGCTCTCGCTACTACCCCAAGTTTAAAACTAACTGCACCCAAAAAATTGAAGACGCAAAAAAATAGCGTCTTAATTTTAGCCTTAACTGAGGAAAGTCGCATTGGTGGTAAGATATATTCCGCCTTATTTAATGTTGAAGAAGAAGTAAGTGAAGTTAAAAAGTTATTTCCTCAGTACAAAGATTTTATAGATCGAGAATTTCAACCATCTAATGTAGAAATAGAACTAGAACAAAATATTTACCCCATAATTCATATTGCAACTCATGCTCAATTCGGAACAATTCCGGAAGATACTTTCCTAATTGCTGGAAGAAAAAATGATAATGACCCAGACAACGAAAAATTAACAATTAATGAATTAGAAATAGCACTTCGTAAAGTTAAAGGTGGTTCTCACGCAATTGAATTACTCACATTAAGTGCTTGTGAAACAGCTTTTGGTGATGACCGTTCCGCACTTGGTTTAGCAGGAGTTGCTCTACAGTCAGGAGTCAGAAGTGCTGTTGCTTCCTTATGGACTATTGCTGATGCATCTACATCAATATTAGTATCAGAGTTTTATAACAATCTTAAGTCAGGAAAATCTAAAGCTGAGGCTTTACAAGCAGCACAAATAAAGTTGATTAAAGCTAAAGAAGATCCTGAGGCAAATAGACGATACGATAACCCTTATTATTGGGCTTCATTTATTCTTATAGGTAATTGGTTATAGCGCTATGTGCAAGTCAAAAGTAAAAAGTTCAAATTCAAAAGTAAAAACTTGAAAATTAAAACTTAATAATTAAAACAGACCGCACCTATTGTGACCAAAAGTTTACTAGTAATAGATCTGAAAATTCATCAATTAACTCATCAATTAACTATTACCAATTACCCATTACCAATTCAAAAATCATGATGAAAAAATACCTCATACATAAATTATTTATAGTTACTCTTTTAACATCATTTATAACTATCTCACCGTCAGTTCTCGCAGCTTATGTCCCACCACCAGATCAAAAAGAATCTAGCGATTATTCAAAACCTGGAGGTCGTAGAGGGTGTGATACCAGCAAAATACCTTTAACTGTTCTTGCTCCTAAAAAATATGTCGGATACACTTTTTCTAGTCATCCAACTTTTGCTTGGTATTCCTCTGGTTCTGAATCAGTAGAATTTAGTTTATTTAAGTTTGATAAGAACGGGGATCCAGAACCACTAGGTTCACCAATTAATACTAAAAAAGCACCAGGAATTCAAACCTACTCATTACCTAAAAATCAACCCGGATTACAAATTGGAGAAACATATCTGTGGCAAGTTATTATTACATGTCCTCAGGGTCTTCTATTGAGTAGGGCAGAATTTACTGTAGTTCCATTAACAACAGAGCTATCGAAAAAGATAGCACAAACTTCTAATGAACTAGATAGATTAAATTTATACGCACAATCGAGTTTATGGTACGACGCTTTAGCAGAAGCTCTCACATTAGCTAAAACTAAAGGATTAACTAAACCACTTTCAAGTCTTTTAGAAAATGTTGCAGATGGAGATATTCCCCATGAAGGAATAAATTTAACAAAACCAGAAATTGAAGGATTAAAAAAACATGTGGAGAATTTACAGAATATTGCAGCTATCAAAGATATTCAAATTAATTAGTTAAGTAGGTTAGTAAGAAAATTATAACTTGTTTGTAATAGCGCTTTAGCGCTAAAGCGCTACTACGAGCCAAATAAGAATATTTTATATTTATTTACATAGTTTACTTTTTTCTCACCTACTTACTTGTCAGATTAAGCAATCATTTTTTGGTAAAAAGTAATCGTTTTAACCTAGGTAAAATATTTATGCTTATTTTGTAGCGATCGCAATTTAAATTCCATGTAAGCTCACATGAAGTACCTTTGGAACCAGTAGATTCGCGATTAAATCTACCCCCCAGTTCCTTTGCTAAGGACTTAGAGTTTTTTGTACCTTTGTTCTCTTTATTAGAGGAAATACCTACTCCATTATCTTTAACGGTAATGGTATACCAACCATCTTGGTTTTTACCCGTTGCAGATAAACGAGTCAGACCTTCTGCATGTTTACCAGCATTACATATAGCTTCTTCAAGAAACTGACATAATTCTCGTTTCTTTTTAATACTTAAATATTTTTCTTCTACGGGGTCGAAATCTCTGACTTTAACCTTTAAAGTTTTAAAGTGTGGTAGATCGCGTTCTACAGTATGACTATAAACTTCGTAAAATAAGTTATGAATTGGACATTTTAAATCTACTTTTGAGGAATTACCTAAATATAAACTTTCTCCTCGATTGAGAGTTTCAATTTTTAAATTTTCCCCAACATCTCTAATTTCTTGATTTAAATATTGTAGTTTTGTATGTAATTCTTTTCCTTTAAGATTATCGTTTTGACTTTCCCTCATTAAAGCTGCTAGGGTTTGCAAAGGCCCATTATGAATAGATGTAAATGTAAAGTCTATAGCTTCCTGTCTGATAGCAATTTGTGATTTTAAACTGCGATCGTATTCATAAAAAGCAAAAGCGCTTAACCCCACAGCATTAATTCCTAATATTAAAACAACAGGTGCGACAGGAATCCACCAACCGATAATCAAACATAGATAACTTATACTGAGAAAACAAATAATTGTAATACCAACCACAAATAAATTTTTAAATGCTGATTGGATTAATCTTCCTAAAGCAATTCCTAAAATTCCCCAAGCTATAATCCATAGGTACTCCCAAATATCGGGTAAAGTCACTATTTGTGGTCTATTATTTTCAACTGTACTAAGAATGTGACTAATAACGTGAGCGTGGAAATCTACCCCATAAATTCCAAGGTGATGTCTGTAATCTGATACCGCTGAAGTGTTAATGAAATCTGGTTGACTGGGTGCTGTAATTCCAATTAAAACTATGCGATCGCGTATTAGTTGAGGATTAAAATTACCTTTTTCTAATTCATTGAGGGATAGGGTTGGAAATACTTTTTTCCCACTACGAAAATTGACAAGAATTTTTACCCCTCCTGCATCTGCACCAACATACCCCCCAGTATTAGACAAAAAGCGAGTTAATTCAGTTTTCCCAAATCGCATTGCATGGCGATCGCTAGTACCATTTTTTAAGGTTATATTTTTGCTATCTAAATAAGTTTTTGCTAAGCGTAAAGGTAGAGAAAATTTATAATCTTTATTATTTGGATTTCCGAGCAGTGCGCGTCTGGACTTTCCATCTCTATCAATAATAAGATCTATAAAACCGACTCTTTCGGGAGGTAATGCGGGTGGAGGAGGAGCTTTATCTTCTCCTAAGATTACTTCAGCACCAAATAAATTTTTATATTTTTTAAAGACTTGAATAAGTTCATCATTACCTGGCGGAAATTTTGTATTTCTAATGAGATCTAAACCTATTACCTTTGGTTTATAACTCTGGATTTTTTCAATCAATTTAGCAATATTTCGATCTGGAATTGGATAGGTTCCAATAGAGTTAATATCTGCCTCATTAATCCCAATAATGGTAATTCTATCATCTCTTGATTCAGCCGGACGCCAGCGTAAAAAAGCATCTAGGGTCATCCATTCAAGGAATTGCAACGAACCACTTAAACGAGCTAACATAACTAGAGAAATTATAATTAAACCTGGTAATGCTCCTACTCGCCAAATATTAAATTCATCCTCAATTTTCCCCCAGATACTTCTTAACACTATTTTAAAACTCCAAATTAACTTACTAATAAATTAATCCATTAAGCGTATGATTCACTAATCAATCAATCCTTCTTTTCTGGCTCGAATTTCTGTTTCAATGCGAATATTTTTACCTTCTTTTTTGCTATATTCTGGGTAGATACCCAAAACATCTTGAATTTTAGTCCAGTAATGACGCACCATTCTTTCTGATTTGAACATTCGTTGTGCGATCGCTTTATCTTGTAAACCTTCTTCAAAGGCTAATCTCAATACTTCTAACCATTCTGGTTTGACTTCTAATTTGGTTTTCAAATCCTTGGTGTGGGTTACTCCTTTGAGTGATAAGTCAACTCTAGTGAGCATGTCCGCTTCTAATAGTCCCTTATCAGCAACGGTAAAACCACCACGATGAGCATCGATATCATGCTTAATTCTCACCAAAGCTTTTATATAACTGCTTTGCACCATTAAATTCAGATCGGGATATTCTTTCATCAACTGTTGTAGCAATTTAATACCCGTTTCAATTTGGGATATTTTTCCATTTTCTTCAGGAATGGAAAGGTCTAATACTACTAAGTCCGGCTGACATTTTTGGAGTTGAGACAAGGTATCCTGTGCAGTTTTCGTAGTCAATAGTCTTGCTTCGGGATACTGTTTTTTCAGCACTTCTAAAGTTCCACCGAGGATTAAGTTGTGGTCGTCAACTACTAGAAAAGTTAGCAGTGCTTGCTCCTGTAAATTATGAATCATTATTATCCCTCACTGTTTACGTCTTTGCTGATATGGGATCTAAAATTGCATCCATATTTTTACAGTAAGACTATATTATTCATTATTAAAGTGGTACTTATGCAAATTTAATCACTATTCCCAGACAAGGGAATGGCAAATTTATGCAGTTAGGATTACAGAAAACTGTATTGACTTAAGAGTATGTCGCAAATTAACGCGAATAAATAGTTAACAAGATTAAATCAAGTTAAGAGACGATACTCTTTAAAAGAATCGCCTCGGGATAACAGGAATTACGTAATTTCTATGTAAATTTACTTTGCACTCTCAATCTTACTAATTCTAACGATTTTGTAATCAGAATTTAGTTTTTAAATATCTATCGATATCAATATTCCAAAGTTTTCCTAAGAGGTAGAAGAAATATCCTTCTTCTTCAGTTATGCGCCCATCAGCAGAAATAAGAGTGTAAGCAAAATCAAAAAGAATTAGTTTATCTTTTGTATTGCTGTATTCCTTAAAAACATTTGCAGCAAGTTTTAACTCTTCTAAAATGCCTTCTCCTGTCATGAAATCGAATGAATCGATTATTTCTCTTGTATCAAAGTTAATGTTGCCATAATTAGAACTGATAAAATCATTGATTACCTGAACCTCTTTACGGGAAACTTCGCCATCGATGCAAGATAAAATATATAGGATTTCAAAAGCAGCTTGAAACTTATTCATGATTTATCTCCTTGAATATTTCAGGTTTATTAAATTATTTACTGCAGTTGTTTTTGAATTATTTAATTTTCTTATATTCCAAATATATCAATTTTTCATATTAATAAATAGGGAAAATTAAGCTAATATTTTTGCATTTTTCAGCCATGCCTATTTATGTGATTACTATATATGGCAAAAAATAAAGACGTAATTTAATACGTCTTTGTAGATATTTAGGTTTATATCTATTCAATTGATAGATATCTCCTTACATAGAAATTAAACACATACCTTTCTTAGGTAGCAACTTCAAGTACAATCTTGTTGATATATTTTCATTGCCTCGGCTCTAACCAATTTATAAGGGTTATTTTGCGCTATAGCTAATATATTTGGACATTGTCCAGGAAGAACAGCTCTACGTCTTTTAGTAGTTCGAGAAGCGTTTCCGGAAGAACGACGAATATTAGGACTCGAAAGATAAGGACTGTAATGACGATTGTTTCTTCCCGTTCCATACCCATATCTATAATTCCTGAAGGGGCGACGAAACAGCCTGAAACTTTTATTTTGTATAGCAAATAACATTGTGTGATAAAAAAGATAGGTCTTTATATTTGCAATAAGACCTACTTGTTGAAAATGTTACCTCGATTTTACCAAACGCATCTAAAAAGTCAACTGAATCTAGCAGATTATATTTTTCTAAAAATTCTGCTTCACCTTTTACAATCAATTAAAAAAGTAAACTTAGAAAAGTTAGCCAATGCTTTACCTTTACCAATAAAATTTCACAGCAGAAGAAAAAGAATACAAAGATTTTTATCATTGCCAAACCTAACAATTGAAAAAGTTTGGTTTCCAATAGTTGAAGAATTGTTGAAAACATATTTTACAAATGGGAAAATAATTTATGTGGCAATTGATAGAACAAATTGGTGTCGCATAAATCTATTTATGGTTAGTGTTATTTGGGATAAAAGCGATGCAGCGCGGTCTTGGGGGTTTCCCCCATGAGCGACTGCATCAAGACAGAGCATTCCCAATATATTTTACTTTGCTGCCAAAATTAGGTAGTAGCAATATAACGGAACAACAAAGCATTCTGTCAAAAGTTATTCCGATTTTTAATAATTATAAAATATGTATAGCGCTACGAATACACGTTAGGACATTTTTTGAACGCAGCATCTACACAATCACAAAATTGTTTAAATTCATCCCACCGTTGTTTCATCCAATTTTTGAGTACAAACCACCAGCGCTCAATTTTGTTTAAATCTGGAGAATATGTGGGAAGATGCCAGATTTCACATCCAGCTTCTGTGATAATTTCGTTGATAAGTTGGGAACGGTGAAAAGTTGCATTGTCAATAACAATAACATCACCTGTTTGCAATTGTGGTACTAGACAATGCTCTAACCACATCTCAAATAAATCCCGGTTACAAGAGCCCTGGAAGACGCGCGGCTGCTAGCGTAGCTGCCGTGCCGCCTCTGGTGCGTATAGAACGCTCACCTAGGGTGAATACACCTACTGAAGCTTTTAGAGACAAAGTATATATCCCACTTCTTCGGACATCCATTACATTCGGACATCTATTGCATAACATTTCCTTGTACTCTCCTATATAAATTCAAGATAAAAAAAGACGATGAAAAAATATCGACTTAGGAGAATCCAAAATGATCGTTGTCATGAAGGACGATACACCCCCGAGTGAGATTGAACGCATTATAAATGAACTTAATAACTGGGATGTCGTACCAGAAAAATTAGCAGGTAAAAACAAAATAGTTATCGGTTTAGTTGGTGAGACCGCAGCAATAAAATCCGAACATATCCAACAGATGAGTCCCTTTATTGAGGAAACAATTAGAGTGAAAAAGCCTTATAAACGGGCTTCTTTAGAATTTCGCTACGGTGAATACTCTACAGTTACAGTTGCAACACCTAACGGAAAAGTAGATTTTGGTAAAGATTCTCCCTTGGTAGTGATAGCTGGTCCTTGCTCAGTCGAAAATGAAGAAATGATTGTAGAAACAGCACAGGTAGTCAAAGCTGCTGGAGCACAATTTCTTCGAGGAGGAGCTTACAAACCTCGTACATCTCCTTATGCTTTCCAAGGACACGGGGAAAGCGCCTTGGACTTACTTGCAACAGCACGGGAAGTTACAGGTTTAGGAATTATTACTGAGGTGATGGATACTGCAGATGTAGAGAAGATTGCTAAGGTTGCAGATATTTTGCAAGTTGGCGCTCGTAATATGCAGAACTTTTCTCTACTGAAAAAAGTTGGAGCAACAGGTAAGCCAGTATTACTAAAGCGTGGACTTTCAGCAACAATTGAAGAATGGTTGATGGCTGCGGAATATATTTTGGCTTCTGGTAACCCCAATGTGATTTTATGTGAGCGGGGTATTCGTAGCTTTGACCGTCAGCATACCCGTAATGTTCTCGATTTATCAGTCGTTCCAGTGTTGCGAACGCTAACTCATTTACCAATTACAATCGATCCTTCCCATGCTACTGGTAAATCCCAATACGTACCAACTATGACAATGGGCGCGATCGCTGCAGGTACAGATTCTCTAATGGTTGAGGTTCACCCCAATCCAGCCAAAGCACTTTCTGATGGTCCCCAATCTTTAAAACCACAGGAGTTTCAAAAACTAATGCTCGAGGTAAAACCTTTAGCCCAATTCTTCAGTCGTGGGACTAAATCTTTACAAAATCAAACATTATCCCAATCTATGACAAAAGATTATTCGAAAATATAAAAATTATTTGATCGTAACTTGAGAACGAAAAAAATAGTGTCACAATTGGACTTACTCAAAAAAGTCAAGTTAGTACAAGCGTTAATGCATCCTTGATTCGTAGTTAACTGATTATTTTCTTGTATTAATTAAGTTTTTTATTTATTACCCATTGTTAATTACCAGTTAACTATTACTTATTCTCATTATCAAGTTTCTCAAGACGTGATAAGTATATATGCTATGTATGCGCAATAAATATGCTAGGTTTCCAAGTAATAGCAAATCGACATTACACTAGGTAAGTTAACGAATTTTACATCAAAATTATCTAGTCCAGTCTAGCTCAAAGTATTAATTAACTATCAACAGGATCGGGGAAATCATCTATGTATTTAGATACTCATTCTTACACAACTTCCGGTGGGATTTTCGTGTCTCGAACTGCGACTAAAACTTCCATGGAAACTGGTATAGAAGAAGTTTTATTACGTCTTGATTCCCAAAGAGGATGTTTATTGACTAGCAGTTACGAATATCCAGGACGTTATAAGAGATGGGCTATTGGTTTTGTTAATCCTCCACTAGAATTATCTACCCGTGATAATTGTTTTACTCTAACAGCACACAATGAACGGGGTTTAGTGTTGCTAAAGCATTTACTGGAAATATTGATAGAATGCCCAGATTTAAAGGAAGTAAAGCAGGAAAATAATTGTATAGTTGGGACTATTCGCTCCACAGATAAATTATTTTCAGAGGAAGAACGCTCTCAGCAGCCATCAGTTTTTACAGTTATTCGCAAGATATTATCTACATTTAAAAGTAATGAGGATGAGCACTTAGGACTTTATGGTGCTTTTGGTTACGATTTAGTATTTCAATTCGAACAAATGCCGAAGGAGCTACAACGCGCTCCCGACCAAAGAGATCTGGTAATGTATTTGCCTGATGAATTGGTTGTTGTGGATCATTATCAACAAAGGGCATTTCGTTTGCAATACGACTTTGTCACCAAGTATGGTAGTACCAGAGACTTGCCTCGTACTGGAGAAAATATTGATTACCGAGGTAAATATTTAGTACCATCAGAAACATCCGATCATCAAGAAGGTGAATATCAAGAACAAGTTCATAAAGCACTTGAATATTTCCGTCGCGGCGATTTATTTGAGGTTGTTCCTTCACAAAAATTCTCCCAACCTTGCAAACAATCCCCCACTGAATTATTCCGAATTTTGAAAGAAATTAATCCTAGTCCCTATGGATTTCTTTTTAACTTGGGTGGAGAATATTTAATTGGTGCTTCTCCAGAAATGTTTGTTCGGGTTGAAGGACGACGGGTTGAAACCTGTCCAATTAGCGGAACAGTCCGTCGAGGACAGGATGCTATTAGCGATGCAGCCCAAATTCTCAAATTACTCAACTCTGGAAAAGACGAAGCCGAGTTGACGATGTGTACCGATGTTGATCGTAATGATAAATCACGTATTTGCGAACCTGGTTCGGTAAAAGTTATTGGTCGTCGTCAAATCGAACTATACAGCCATCTGATCCACACAGTAGATCATGTTGAGGGTGTATTAAGACCAGAATTTGACGCTTTGGATGCATTTTTAAGTCATTTGTGGGCTGTAACCGTAACTGGTGCACCCAAGCGTTGGGCAATGCAATTCCTCGAACAACACGAACGCAGTCCTCGAAGATGGTATGGTGGTGCAGTAGGTTATTTAAACTTCACTGGTGACTTAAATACAGGATTAATTCTGCGCACAATTCGGCTTCAGGATTCCATTGCAGAAGTGCGAGTAGGTGCAACAGTTCTCTATGATTCTGACCCAGAAGCGGAAGCTCAAGAAACTTTAACTAAAGGTGCAGCCCTATTTCAGGCTTTGCTCCAGACTAGTTACAACAAGAGCAACTTGCAAGATAATTTACAATCCCAGTCGGAACAAAAACATTTGGCTGTCGGTAAGCGTGTGTTGTTAATAGACTACGAAGATTCATTCGTTCACACCTTAGCCAATTATATCCGCCAAACAGGGGCTACAGTAAAAACATTACGGCATGGATTCGCGGAATCAGTATTTGATACAGAAAAACCAGATTTAGTTGTTTTATCTCCCGGACCTGGAAAACCAACTGATTTCAGTGTTAAAGAAACTATTGAAGTTTGTATTCAACGAAAAATACCAATTTTTGGGGTATGTTTGGGATTACAGTCTATTGTAGAAGCTTTTGGTGGCGAATTAGGAATCCTTGACTATCCCCAACACGGTAAGATATCTCAGATTTCCGTTGTCGAACCAGAATCAGTAACTTTCAAAAATTTACCAAAATCCTTTGAAGTAGGAAGATATCACTCCTTATATGCGTTACCCGACCATTTACCTGGAGATCTTAAAGTTACAGCGATGTCGGATGATGGTGTAATTATGGGTGTTGAGCATAAAACCCTACCAATTTCAGGGGTTCAATTCCATCCAGAATCAATTATGACTTTAGCGGGAGGTATTGGACTTGGGATTGTTAAAAACTTGGTAACGACCTATGTAAATAGTAGTTATCATTTACCGGTAATGAGTAAGGAGTGAGAAGAGTAATGAGTAAGGAGTAAGGAGTAATAATTTTGTGGTTGAAATCCCGTTTGTCTTACCCACTTGCCTACTCTACTTCCATACTTGTTACTCGAATCATTCACATTACTTATCCAAGTAATAACTAATTAACGCTTTTCCATCACTAAGCGGCAGAGGAAAATAATAAATTCTCAGAATTCCATAGATTAGGAATAGCTCCTCTTAATCTATCCATAATGGATCTTCTGATTGTTCCGCACCTTGATAATTTGTATTATTCAAAGTTTGAGAATGAAGACTAACCAGTAGATGTTTCCTCCTATTGTGACACTACTGTGTTCAATTGTTCATTTAAATTTCCCCTAAGGTAGTCGTCCCGGGACTAAAGCAGCTTTTCCAAACGTTCGCTTAGTTTTAAGTAGTTATTCTCCAATATCTTGCCATCCATAAGGAACTGAAGGAATCAGACAAAATCCGCTTTCATCTAAGTAATATAAATCAATTTATCCTTGAGAATCCAATCTTTTAAATTCTGATGGTTGTGCATATTATCTATCTTTAAGATTTAAGTCCCGAGATCTAAGTTCTGAGATCTAAGTTCTGAGATCTAAGTACTAAAATTTAAATCCTGAGGCTTACTACTTGTTCCGATTCTCGCTCGGCTGAGATAATAATCCTTAAATGTTATAAATTTACAATCCGGACAGATTCAAGACTTTGGGAAAACTAACAGCTATCGAAATATTCAAACTACCCCAATATTTCAATTAATTAATAATCCTAACAACCGAATAACTCATTAACGGAAAACTAGTGATTGATATGGTTTCAACTAAAACAGAAAACAAAGCATCAAATCGAGACTTTCCTAACTGGTCCGAATTGTTACAACAAATTTTAGATGGAAAGTCTCTTTCCGTATATCAAGCATCTGATTTAATGTATGGTTGGTTAAGTGATTCCATACCCCCAGTTCTATCAGGTGCAATTTTAGCTGCAATTCAAATGAGAGGTGTTTCTGCTAATGAATTGCTGGGTATGGTAAAGGTTTTATATTCTCAATCAGTTAGAGCAACTTTACGAGATCGAGTTGTTGGAACTTCACCTTTAGTTGATACTTGTGGAACAGGTGGCGATGGTGCGTCAACATTTAATATTTCTACAGCAGTTGCTTTTGTTACAGCTGCTGCAGGAATTAAAGTTGCCAAACATGGTAATCGTTCCGCATCCGGTAAGACTGGTTCAGCGGATGTATTGGAAGGATTGGGTTTAAATCTCAAAGCAGGGAGTAAAAAAGTTCAAGAGGCTGTTGATGCAGTTGGAATTACTTTTTTATTTGCACCAGATTGGCATCCTACACTTAAAGTTGTTGCACCATTACGGAAAAAACTTAAGGTCCGGACAGTTTTTAACTTGCTGGGTCCATTAATTAATCCATTAAGACCCACAGGACAGGTAATTGGTGTTAATCATCCCAATTTAGTGGAAACTTTTGCCATAGTTCTTCACCAAATGGGAATTAACCGTGCAATCACACTTCATGGACGGGAAAAATTAGATGAAGCAGGGCTGGGTGACAAAACTGACTTGGCTTTAGTTTCCGATGGTAAAATCCATTTATTAGAATTAGAACCTCAAGATTTTGGATTGCATTCAGCCCCTGTTAATGCACTTCGGGGTGGAGATGTTCGAGAAAATGTGGAAATTCTTAAGGGAGTTCTTTCGGGTAAAGGAACCCAAGCACAACAAGATGTGATAGCTTTAAATGCTGCATTTGCTTTGTATGTTGGTGAAATAATTCCAGATACAGGAGATCATTTACAGAATTTTACTCAAGCCGTTAATCTGGCTCAAGATATTCTTCGCAGTGGAGCAGCTTGGAATAAATTGGAAGAACTTGCCGATTTTCTCCGTTAGAGATAAAAAATGGGAATTGAGCCACTCCCCGCAATAAATTGACGGGGATTCAGGCATGACCTTCTGACTTGTCGCTCTTACTGGCTATCTGGTCAGAAGCTAGCACTTGGATGGATAACTGCTCCGAGGAGTTGTAACACTTCCTACTTTTGCACTCGGCTACTCGATTCGCGGTTTGTTGATGCTGCTTCCATGCATCCATCAAGAGCGGCTCCGCCCTCGGATACTCAAACTGAGCATCCAGCAATGAAAGCTTATCGTCACAAACATGTCTACTCAAAAACGCAGAGAATAAATCGCGGTGCATCTCAAACCCGGTAACATCCCGATGAACCCGCATCGACAAAGTTTTCTTGATTCGACGTCCGTCTAGATGCGTCTGAGATAACGCGGTTTTTTGAGTAGAGAATTCTAGAAATGATCCGTTAGCATTCTCGGCTTTACGTTTCAATTCTGACTGGAAAAATCCTGGGGATTTGGCAGATATCGCTTTACCGTAACGTTTCTGCCAACCCTTAATGCTTACCTTTTCAGTTTTAACTTGGTTGCCATGTCGCAGTATCTCATTTACCAATCTACAATTTTGAGACTTTGCATAACTAGCTTTACGTCTTTCTAGTTCAGCTTTCTTTCTCGCAGCCTTACGGTAATTACTAGACTTAATCCACTGACGTCTACCTTTTTTAACTTTCCCTTTCTTGCGAACAATCTTATTGCCAACTTTCTTGTCAAAGTCAGGTTCGAAATTATCAGGATTGTTTGCACGTTGAGAGCGTTGCATCTTGCGTTGCAAGGCTTGTATTTCCCGTTGATAAGTTGGCACTTTATCAGCGAAAGGCAGTAAACCAGACTTGTTGTCAGCGACAAAAGCAACGTTGGATATATTTACATCAAGCCCTACAACACCCTCGGCAACATAGTTTTGAGGCTTTTGATACGGCGTACCTTTGTTGATTAGCTGAACGTACCAACGCTTCTTACCATTAAGATTGCGCCATAGCAGACGACAATATTTGACAGGTGAGTTTAAACCATGAACTATAACTGGATTAATCCAATCAATTATCGCCTCAATAGTTAATCCACACCAAACAACCTTATCGTTAATCAAACGAATCCCAGACTTGTTTGACTTACCTTCCACAGACTTAAAACGAGAAGGAACCTTAAAGCGCACCTGCTTGGCTTGCCCAAACAATAATTTCTCAACGGCTTTAAATGCTCTTGTCGCAAGTTTCTGCTGAGTATTTGAATCAACGTTTTTAGCTATCCAAACACTGGACTTAGCTGTAATAGTAGCAAAACTGTGTAAGTCGTACTCGCTAAATCTATGTTGTTCTCTAGCTTTTTTAAATAAGTCTTTGCGTTGTTTTTTTTGCTTTGTGGGGTTTAATTTTTTGGCTTGTTGACATGGCTCCGACTTGCGCACCAATTCCATACGAAGTAACGCCTCATTCAAGCAAGCATTGTAAAGCTGTCTAGCAGCTTGAAACCTTGCATTAAGAATGCTTTCTAGCTTGCTATCTACTTTTAATGGTATTTCCGTTATGAACGATGGTGTTGTAGTCTTAGCCATTTGTCCGACCTCCAAATGTATGATAAATATAGGTATACCAATATATATGGCTTAAGTCAATGCCTTTCCAGAAGAAACATAAATTTGGTGCCAAAAAGATACTAAACCAACCATTAGACAAGCATCCAATTAGCTTCAAGGGCTATGAAGGACAGAAAGAAAAACTTAAACTAGTCCCAGAGTGGCAAGAAAAATTAAGATTATACGTTGATCAACTTATCGTAGAGAATGGCAGTTAAAACTGCCCATGTCGTATTTCCTCCGCGCTATAAATAGGCGCGGCTTCCATTCTCCCACACCCCGGATGGTGAGAATGGGTGTTTTATTATTCCAATCCCCAATCCCCTGACTAGGAAGTAAAAAGTAAGGAGTCAGAATTCTGAATTCTGAACAGACTGCTTTCCAAACTCCTCACACTTCCCACACTTCACCCCATCCCCAATCTCCAAAAAATCACGAAGTTATCAGATAATAGAAAATATATTTTTATATACCTTTAAAATCAGTAGATTCAAAACTAGAGTGAAAAAGTTAATTCGCGGTCTCGATCATTTTCAGCAACACTATGTTACTGAGCATCTAGAACTTCTGGAACAACTTTCCCATGGGCAGAAACCTAGAGTTTTATTTATCACATGTTCTGACTCCAGGGTTGCACCGAATCTTATTACTAGT
>JAAUYH010223103.1_pt1 | contig 36072 bp, 32 predicted proteins | sample 7278061 | NCBI WGS metagenome assembly JAAUYH01 (sample SAMN14350203, study PRJNA611818) | marine sediment metagenome | isolation source: surface marine sediment (0.6m) | place: French Polynesia: Moorea | collected 2018-08 | reverse complement strand
TAGGGCTCACCTCTTCCCATTCCGAACAGAGAAGTTAAGCCTATCAGCGCCGATGGTACTGCCACTGGTGGAAGAGTAGGTCATTGCCTTTCTTTTAAATCCTCATTACAATTTGTAATGAGGATTTTTTTGCTTTAAACTTCCCACCAAGGGGTGGTAGCAAAAGCCTGTAATTTGTTATTTGATAGTTTACAAATTACAGGCTTTTGCTGTTTTAAATACTCAATTGCTTTTTTTAGTACAACACGCTAACTGGAAATGAGGATCTTTTTGTTGTTTTAAATACGCAATTGCTTTTTTAGTATAAAACTCAAAAGTGAAAGCAAATAAAAAAAGCCCATCAAAAGATGAGCTCTACATTTTCAGTAATTTTAATGTCTTAATCTCGAATCAAACTTCTAGAAATCACAATTTTCTGAATTTCAGAAGTACCTTCATATATCTGAGTAATCTTTGCATCCCGCATCAAGCGTTCTACATGATATTCCTTTACAAAACCATTACCGCCATGAATTTGAACCGCCTCTACGGTTTGTTCCATCGCCACTTTTGAAGCATATAATTTTGCTACAGCACTCGACCTATCATAGTTATTACCTTGATCTTTATCGAATGCAGATTTCATCACCAAGTGACGCGCAGCTTCAATTTCGGTGTACATATCTGCCAGTTTAAAAGCAATAGCTTGATGATTGCAAATTTCAGTGCCAAAAGCTTTGCGCTCTTTCGAATATTTTAATGCTAATTCGTAAGCGCCAGAGGCAATTCCCAAGGCCTGCGCCGCGATACCAATTCGACCTCCTGACAAAGTTTTCATGGCAAACTTAAAACCAAATCCATCCTCGCCAATTCTATTCCCTTTCGGTACCTTGACATCATTAAATTGTAAGGTATGTGTGTCACTACCCCGAATGCCAAGCTTATCTTCTTTAGGTCCGATATCAAACCCCTCCATTCCTTTTTCAATAATAAAAGCATTGATACCCTTGTGTCCTTTTGATCTATCGGTCTGAGCAATAACTAAGTACACATCGGAGCGGCCACCATTGGTGATCCAGTTCTTGGTCCCGTTTAATAAATAATAATCACCTTTATCTTCGGCGGTTGTAGCCTGTGACGTAGCATCTGATCCGGCTTCTGGTTCACTTAAACAAAAGGCACCCAAATATTCACCCGTAGCAAGTTTCGTCAAGTACTTTTGTTTTTGTTCTTCGGTACCAAATGCCTCTATACCATAGCATACCAATGAATTATTTACGGAAACCATGACCGAGGCAGAAGCATCAATTTTAGACAACTCTTCCATGATTAATACATACGAGATAGCATCCATACCGCTACCTCCGTATTTAGGATCAACCATAATTCCCATAAAACCTAATTCCCCCATTTTTCTTACCAATTCATTCGGAAACTCTTGCTTTTCGTCGCGTTCAATGACACCTGGTAATAATTCATTTTGAGCAAAATCGCGAGCAGCTTCGCGAATCATTAAATGCTCTTCGGTAAGATTGAAGTCCATTATATATTTTGTAATATTAAATTCGTAAAAAATGAGTTCAAAGATACTTTTTTACTAGCAGATTTTCAATATAGTTTTCTATTTTTACAGATATGCTAAATGACGTTTTTTATGCAATAGGTTTGATGTCTGGAACTTCTTTAGATGGCGTTGATCTTATTTATGTAAAGTTTAATTATTCAGCGAATTATTCGTTTACAATCCTTGAATCCAAGACCTATCCATACTCTATTAAATGGAAACAGAAATTAGCAAATGCCTTTACAAGCTCAAAAGAAGAGATTTCGGTACTAGACATGGAATACGGTCGATTTCTCGGAAAACTTACCAATGGGTTTATAACGGAGAACAAGATTTCTGAACTTGATTTTATTGCTTCGCATGGCCATACGATTTTTCATAAGCCGGAAAAGGGATATACCCTTCAAATAGGTGACGGACAAGAGATTGCAAACCTCACAAATCATAAAGTGGTTTGTGATTTCAGAACACAGGACGTTGACCTGGGGGGCCAGGGAGCTCCACTGGTACCTATAGGTGATCGCCTTTTATTCGGTACGTATGATTATTGTTTAAATCTGGGCGGGTTTGCAAATATCTCTTATGATGATGGTGGCAAACGCATTGCCTATGATGTTTGTCCGGTAAATATTGGGCTAAACCATTATGTTAAAAAGCTTAACCTTCAGTATGATGATAAGGGTAAAATTGCGTCGAGTGGTGTGGTCAACAGGCAACTATTGGAAGCGCTTAATCAATTGCAATTTTACACTACTAAACCACCAAAGTCTTTAGGGTTGGAATGGGTGGAGGCTCAAATTTTTCCTTTAATAGACCAATTTAAATTAGAGGTTCCAGATATCCTGAGAACTCTCGTCGAGCACATTGCCATTCAGGTAACAGACCAGATTGAAAGTAGGAATAAGTCGGTTTTAGTTACAGGAGGCGGCGCTCTTAATGAATTCTTGATGGCAAGAATTCAAGAATTGACCCAAGCAACAATAAGTATCCCTGAAAAGCAAATTATTGAATACAAAGAAGCTTTGATTTTTGCACTTTTAGGGTTATTGAGAATACAAAATAAGATCAACATTCTGAGCTCCGTGACGGGAGCAAAAAAAGATCATTCTTCTGGTAAAATATTCCTGCCAAAAAGCTGACGAAATTCTATATTTGCCGCCGTAAGTTTTAGAGTACTTAATGAAAGATTTATTACAGAAATACGAGAATAAACAGCCAGAAATAGTTTTCAATTGGAAAGATGCCGAGACTGAGGCCGAAGGATGGGCAGTGATCAATTCCTTACGAGGCGGTGCCGCAGGAGGTGGTACTAGAATGCGTAAAGGATTGAATGTAAATGAAGTATTGTCCTTGGCGAAAACGATGGAAGTCAAATTTACTGTTTCCGGACCGGCTATTGGCGGGGCTAAGTCGGGTATAAATTTTGATCCTGGTGATCCCAGAAAGAAAGGTGTATTAAAACGCTGGTATGCAGCCGTAGCACCATTGTTGAAAAGTTATTACGGGACAGGGGGTGACCTGAATATTGATGAGATCCATGAAGTAATTCCAATCACCGAAGAATGTGGTGTGTGGCATCCGCAAGAAGGCGTATTTAATGGTCATTTTAAACCAACGGAGGCCGATAAAATTAATAGAATTGGTCAATTAAGGCATGGCGTAATTAAGGTGATTGAAAATGAGAAATACACCCCCGACATTAGTAAAAAATACAAGATTGCAGACATGGTCACTGGCTTCGGTGTAGCTGAGGCTGTAAAGCACTATTACAGTATTTATGGAGGTGATATCAGCGGAAAACGCGCTGTCATTCAGGGATTTGGTAACGTGGGTTCAGCCGCAGCTTATTATTTGGCACAAATGGGTGTAAAAATAGTTGGTATTATAGACCGGGCCGGAGGTGTGATCAATGAAGAAGGTTTTTCTTTTGAAGAGATTAAACAATTCTTCTTGAATAAAAAGGGAAATACTTTAATTGCAAATGACCTGATCCCTTTTCAGGAAATGAATGAACGTATTTGGAAGCTGGAGACGGAAATATTTGCGCCTTGCGCTGCTTCACGCTTAATAACAAAAGAGCAAATCGATCAAATGATTGATACGGGTCTGGAAGTCATTTCATGTGGTGCGAATGTACCCTTTGCGGACCCCGAAATTTTCTTTGGGCCTATTATGGAGCATGCAGACAAAAGAGTGAGTTTAATACCAGACTTCATATCCAACTGCGGCATGGCGCGTGTGTTTGCTTATTTTATGGAACGCAGAGTCTCTATGGAAGACGAAGCAATTTTTAATGACACTTCTGAAACCATCCTAAAAGCATTAGAGAAAGTTTATGTTAAGAAATCGTCAAGAAATGAAATAAGCACTACTGCATTTCAGATTGCTCTTGAACAATTGATATAATTTTATATCTTTAAAACGTAAAACTAACTCACCGAATGGAATCACTCATCATTTCAATCTTCGTATTAGGATATTTAGCAATTACTTTAGAACATTCATTAAAAATCGATAAGCTTATACCGGCATTGATTATGATGGCGCTTTGTTGGGCGTTGATTGCATTTGGTATTGATGCTTTTCCCAACTGGTTCGATTCTGCCAAAGGTGCTTTGGTCGAGGGGTTTGGTCTTTTGGGCCATGATGAAAAGATGCACCTGATGGAAGAAACCTTACTCCACCATCTGGGTAAAACGGCCGAGATCCTGGTGTTCTTATTAGGGGCAATGACCATTGTTGAAATTATTGATTATTTCAATGGTTTCGCAACAATCAAAGGTTTTGTAAGAACCAAGAGTAAGGCAAAATTATTGTGGATATTTAGTTTCCTGGCTTTCATACTTTCAGCCATTATTGATAATCTTACAGCCACTATAGTACTGGTAACAATTTTAAGAAAAATAGTATTAAAAAGAGAAGATCGAATCTGGTTTGCAGGTTTGATAATCATCGCTGCCAATGCCGGCGGCGCGTGGTCGCCAATCGGTGATGTAACAACTACCATGTTATGGATTGGTAAAAAAGTGACTACTGTTGAACTTATAAAATACTTATTGATTCCGTCGCTATTTTGTATGATAGTGCCGGCATTTTTTGCCTCAAGAATGAAAGCATTTAAAGGAAAAATTGAGGATGTAGAAGATAACGAAGCAGATGCCACAAAGTATGGTAAGATTATGTTTTACCTTGGCTTGAGCGCTATAGTTTTTGTACCCATCTTTAAAACCGTAACGCATTTACCACCTTATGTCGGTATGATGTTGTCACTCGGAGTTGTCGCTACGTTTGCAGAGATTTACAGTCGTACTAAATTCAGTATTTCTTCGGCGGTTATTCCTTCTGAACATGAAGACGAAGCACACCATAGCCCAGTGCATGGTGCCTTATCTAAAATTGAAATGCCAAGTATCTTATTTTTCTTAGGTATTTTATTGGCAGTGGCCGCTTTAGAATCTTTGGGGCAACTATTCGGCTTTGCAAATTGGTTACGGGAAGCAACACCCATGTTGACGACAGAATTAGAAGGAACTAAAGTATCAGACTTGGTTATTATCCTGTTAGGTGTGGGCTCTGCCATTATCGATAATGTGCCCCTGGTCGCTGCGAGTCTAGGAATGTTCTCTGAACCCATGGATAATCCGCTATGGCATTTTATAGCCTATTCTGCCGGTACGGGTGGAAGTATGCTAATCATTGGTTCTGCTGCGGGCGTAGTTGCTATGGGCATGGAACGGATAGATTTCTTTTGGTATTTAAGAAAAATAAGTTGGCTGGCTTTCGTTGGCTTCATAGCCGGTGCCGTGGTCTTTATTGGTATGCGAATGATTCTTTAATTTCGACCTCAGGAAATTTCTTAGGTTTTTATTTGTAACAAAACAATTTTGAACTCGTATTTTCGTTAAGGAATAGTATTCCCCTTAATTAAAGAAAATTTATGTTTTTAAGTATTCAAGACGGAGCACAAGCTGCTCAAGAGAACTTAGAAGAAGTAGTCTCCGAAGAAAAAACCCTTTCAATTTATCAGTTAATCATGGATGGTGGCATTGGTGGCCAGGTAGTTATACTAGTCTTGCTGCTTCTGCTGGTGGTTGGTCTTTACATCTATTTTGAACGTTTTTTTGCAATTAAAGCGGCTTCGAGAATGGATAAAAACTTTATGAATCAGATCCGTGATCATGTATCTAATGGTAAGATAGAAGCCGCGCAGATCTTATGCGCACAGGCATCATCGCCGGCGGCACGCTTAGTTGAAAAAGGTATTTCACGTATTGGAAAGCCTTTGGAAGATATTAATAAAGCGATTGAAAATGCGGGTAGCCTGGAAATCTATAAACTTGAAAAAAATGTGAGCGTATTGGCTACGATAGCTGGTGCCGCACCGATGATCGGTTTCCTGGGAACAGTTGTTGGTATGATTATTGCCTTCCATGAAATGGCAACCAGTGGTGGACAAGCAGAAATGGGCTCCCTGGCATCTGGTATTTATACGGCAATGACAACAACGGTGGCTGGATTGGTAGTAGGTATTATTGCCTACATGGCCTATAACCATTTGGTAGTTAGAACTGATAAGGTAGTTCATAATATGGAAGCGAAAGCGGTAGAATTTTTAGACTTATTGAACGAACCGGCTTAGTGAAATGAAATTTAAGAATCGAAATAAGATAAGTCCTGAATTTAGCATGTCATCAATGACAGATATTGTATTTCTGTTGTTGATCTTTTTTATGTTAACGGCCAGTACACCCAATGCATTAGACTTAATCTTGCCCAAGGCGAGAGGAAAGTCAACGAATACGCAGCATATTGCCGTAAGCATTAAGAAGAATGAAAATTATTATGTGAACAACAAGCAGACTAAAGAATCGGCCATTGAGGCTGAGTTAAGAAGATTGTTGGCCGATCGGGAAAACCCTACTGTATTATTACGCGTAGAAGAAACGGTACCTATAGAAAAGGCAGTTTTGGTCATGGATGTGGCCAATAGAAATAAATTTAAAGTAATTTTGGCCGTGAGGCCTAATTAATATGTCATTTTTAGACACTCCACATAAAAGAAAATCAGCGGTATTGACGTCTATTATTATGGGATTGCTGCTATTTATCATTTTCACTTTCGGAATGACCTATCTCGATCCGCCCGAAGAACTAGGTATTGCGGTGAATTTTGGAACTACTGATTTTGGTAGTGGGAACATACAGCCTACAGAACCTATAAAATCAAATCCCGTTGAGGAGGAACCTATTGAAGAAACGCAGGAAGAAGAAATTATAGAAGAGACTCCGGTTGAGGAAGTAGAAGAAGCAGCTGCTGAACCCAAAACTGAAGCTGAAAAAGTAATTACTGCCGAAGAAGCAGAATCAATAAGGATCAAAAAGGCAGAAGAGGCCCGGCGTAAAGCTGAAGCGGATGCAAAACGTAAGGCAGAGGCAGAAGCACGTCGAGAAAAGGCAGAGGCAGAGCGCATAGAGCGTGAACGTAAGGCTGCCGAAGAACGCAAAAGAGCTGAACAGGAAGCTAAGCGTAAAAAATTAGATGCGATGATGGGTGGGCTCAATAACTCCGATGGCACAGCTACGGGTGGTGAGGGTAATGATAGCAGAGCTGGAGATAAAGGACAATTGAGTGGGGATCCATATGGCATTAGTTATTTTGGCGATGGTAGCGGAAGTGGTGGTTATGGTCTTAGAGGAAGAAACTTAACCCGAAAAGGAACGGCTTACCAACAAGACTGTAATGAGTATGGTCGAGTGGTCGTTAAAATTGAAGTTGATAAAAACGGTAAAGTAATTCGTGCGACTCCCGGAGTAAAGGGTTCTACGAATACAGCGCCTTGTTTATTGGCACCTGCAAAGAAATCCGCCATGTCATATCGCTGGAATACTGATGCTAAAGCACCTTCTAAGCAAATCGGTTTTGTAATTGTTAACTTCAATTAAACCCTTGACACTAAATTGAATTATCAAGAGACCTTAGATTGGATGTTTTCGAAACTTCCAATGTACCAACGTCAGGGAAAAACAGCATTTAAGAAGGACCTGACCAATATAGTAGCTTTCGCGGAATACCTTCAGAATCCTCATAAAAAATTTAGATCAATTCATGTAGCCGGTACGAACGGCAAAGGCTCAACGAGTCATATGATCGCCTCTATTTTACAGGAGGCGGGTTATAAAGTTGGTCTATATACTTCTCCGCATTTAAAGGATTTTCGAGAGCGAATAAAGATCGACGGGGTGATGATTTCGGAGGAAGAAGTTGTCAATTTTATTACTGAAAACAGAGCTTTTTTAGAACGGCAAGGACTATCCTTTTTTGAAATGACCGTTGGTTTGGCCTTCGATTATTTTGCTAAAGCGGAAGTGGATGTCGCTGTTGTTGAAGTCGGATTAGGGGGAAGGCTGGATTCCACAAATATCATTACCCCCGAAGTATCGGTGATTACGAATATAGGATATGACCATACCCAATTTCTAGGGGAAACCTTACCGGAAATTGCCTTTGAAAAAGCAGGGATTATCAAAGAGGCTATCCCGGTTATAGTTGGGGAAAAACAAGAAATAACAGCGCAGTTATTTACCAAAATTGCACAGGAACGTAATACGGATATCATTTTTGCCGAAGATTGTAGTATTTCAGGGTATCAAACCGATTTATTGGGGAGCTATCAGCTTAAAAATGTGAAGACGGCGGTGGCGGCCATAAAATTACTTACCGGTTTTACCAGTACTGAAGCACATATTACAAAAGGACTTCTGAACGTGGTAAATAATACCGGATTATTAGGGCGTTGGCAAGTGTTACAGCAACACCCGAAAGTAATTTGTGATACAGCTCATAATAAAGAAGGATTGACCTTTGTATTAGAGCAGCTTTCGAATGAGCCTTGCGATCAACTTCATATAGTTTTGGGTACGGTAAATGATAAGAAGTTAACAGGTATACTCCCCATGTTTCCCAAAGAAGCGATTTATTATTTCTGCAGACCTGAGATTCCCCGAGGTCTGAATGCTGAAAAACTACAGCAGGAAGCGAAGCAATTCGGATTGAAAGGTGCGAGCCATTCATCTGTACACGAAGCTTATAAAAATGCTTTAAATAAAGCTGGAAAAAATGACTTAATATTTGTTGGGGGAAGCACTTTTGTTGTCGCCGAAGTGCTCTAATTTTTTTGATCAAAAACTTTTGTCAGTAATAAAAACTAGGTTATATTTGCATCCGCAATCGGGCGCGTAGCTCAGTTGGTTCAGAGCACTTGGTTTACACCCAAGGGGTCAGGGGTTCGAATCCCTTCGCGCCCACAGATAAATAGAAGTCTACACCAAAGGTGTGGACTTTTTTTATGATGCAGAAAAAGCTTGCTTATTTTTGTATCATAAAAAGAGGCCCTCAAACGGAGTTTGAGTAGACTTCATTTTCAAAATGGGTGACTAGGGATCTGTAATCCTTCGTTCCCGCTCCGGGCTTCGAACGGCCATCACGCCTGCTGGCTCCTTCGCTAAAATGTACACCGTACATTTTCTTTACGCTCGGTCCTCTTCGCGCCCACAGATAAATGGAAGTCTTGAAACAGAGTTTGAGTGGACTTCATTTTCAAAATGGGGTGATCGGGATCTGTAATCTCTTGGAAAAAAACAAAAATTATGACCAACTGAAAGTTGGGCAGGATTGTAGCTGCAGCAGCGGTTTCGCAATGGGGTCTGTAATCCTTCGTTCCCGCTCCGGGCTTCGAACGGCCATCACGCCTGCTGGCTCCTTCGCTAAAAATGTACACCGTACATTTTCTTTACGCTCGGTCCTCTTCGCACGCACAGATAAATAGAAGTCCTGAAAGAGGGTTTGAGTAGACTTCATTTTCAAAATGAGATATAAGCGACACGAGGTATTTCGGGTTGGCAGCCTTAGCTATTAATTTGATAAATCCTACTTTTATAAAGTTTCCGGTGCCAGGAGCAATTAGAAAATCGGTATAAAAATTGAAGGTTCTACCTTAAATATTTATTATACATTACAAGATAGAATTAGCTTGATGCATTGACACACCATATGCTTCTCAGGCTTCAAAACGGACGGATTAACTTAATCAAAACAGTTATGATGAAATATTTGTTCATAGCATTCTCAATTTTAGGATATGGCCAACAATACGAATTTGTCGAAAATCTAAATGGCTATATCAATATTCAAAGAGGTTTTAAACATGAGACCAATATCAGTATTAATAAAGGTGATGTAATCACATTTAAGGTAAAAGTAAATGATGTTCAAGGAAATGGTGCTTATTTGATCGGCGTCCCCTCTTACAAAAATTCTTTTGGTTTCTACAAATCAAGTAATAAAGTAAGGCTTATATCCTACTACAAAACATTCGATCTAAGAGCCGAAAGTTTAGATGGGACAGTTCTGAATAAAAACGATTTGCCTAAAGGTAAGTGGTTGACAGTAAAAGCGAAAGCCAAGATAGATGGCCCTAGCTTAATTTTAGGTATGCACTTATATAAAGGAGACAATTACGATGTTCGAGAACTATCAGTAAATGGCATTGATCTGCTTCCTAAAAAACGTAAAGAATTGCGGTTAAGCGAAGGACTATTTACCACTAAAGGGAACCAATTGTTTCTTCTTAAAGTTAAGGGTATGGCAACTCCTGAACAATTTGACTGGGAACCTATACATACTAATGACCAATCTCAATGGAAAGATGCCTCAATAGCGTTAGAAAAATGTTTTAATAGTTCTCATGGCTGTGATGTCAAAGGTGGTATTTACCCAATAAAAAATCCTATTAGAATTACAAAACCAACAACTATCGATCTTTCGGGAAGGGGCGTTGTAAGCAACTATTTAGATAATCATTCATTGGCGAAAATAATACCATTGGGAAACTTTGATGTCATTACGATTGCTTCTAAAGATGTTTATATAAATGGTGGTAACATTTATACCGGATTGGTAAAAGGAGGGCATGATAAAGCGGCAATAAAATATGATAGTGATGGCCAGATATGGGGAGGAGAATTAAATAGATTAACTATTCAAGGCGAAAAAGGACATTTATATAAAACTGGGGGTGGCACTAGAGGAATTGACTTTGAGACACAGACCTTGACGGCTTATGATCCGCATTCAAGTTACTTAGACTTTACGAACATACGTTTCGAATACTTATACTCGGGTATAAGTAAAAAATCAATGAGCAATCAAGTAAGGTCATTAAAAAAGGGAAACGGTGTAGATGGATTGTGGATTAATTCACTGACTATTCTAAATCCGAAATTTCGCGGTGTCAAAAGAGCCCTTGACTTAGAGTGGGGAAGTAATATTTACATGATCAATGCCAATATTCAAGATGACAATGTGCTTTCTGAAGAAGAAAAAGACTTTGCCATAATCAAAGCTAAAGTTGGCCATTCAGTTATTGAATATCAGCCCTATGATATGAAATATGGTTTAATAAAATATGTGGATGGGAAACCGATTTACAGGCATAGATACTATACCGAAGGTGGTAATGAGACTACTAAGTTTATAAACAGATTTTTAAAAAGATGAAGCAATGTTTAAGTATCATATTGTTCATTGTGCTTTTTTGGTTTCACTACGCCAGAAAGCAAAACTTAAAAAGTGAACCAATTTCAAGAATGCTTAAACTTTTTTGTTAACTACATTGAGAAATTTTTATGAACCTGTTTTAAAAAAGCTTAAATTTGACCTTTCTATGGACTGTTAACTCAGTTGGTTCAGAGTGCTACCTTGACAGGGTAGAAGTCACTGGTTCGAATCCAGTACAGTCCACATCAAGCAGAAAAATCCGCTCATTTTGAGCGGATTTTTATTTCCGAGAAATTTAAAAACTCGTTTTTAAGATTTTGAGGGAATAAAAATTCATGTGCTAGCAGGAGATTTTTCTATTTGCAGTCGCGGACTCCTTCTGGATCAACGGAGTTCATCCGTATATAACTACTTACCTATTGATTTTAGCTCAACTTTCAATTCCTGAAATAAGTTGACGATGTTGCTAAACTTTAATTCATCCTTATCGTACTCTTGTGTGTTAATACAGCATTTAAATTCCCAGATTTCCAGAACATCATCCATTTTGACTTCATAAGGGGCATATTTTTTATTGTCTGAATAAAGTAAAAGGCTTTTTCTATCTTTAATTCTATTATAAATACGCTTGTACACCAACCCATCTTCTTTAGTGAGTACTACATAGGTTCTTCCATCTTTTATATCGTGAATGTCTTGTACAAATTTTCCGATAATAAAAGATCCGTCTTTAACAGGAAGCATAGAATCACCTTTTATAGGAAAAGCCCGATGCGTACCGGTAGGTAAAAATGGTAAATTAAACTTTTGTAAATCTTCAATATACTCGGGGTCGGCATAGCCTTTCAGGTAGCCGGCAGATGCCTCTATGGGTATTATTTCAATAAGCTCTTCATTGTATTCATTGACACTTATCGGAAACAAAACTCTTTTATTTCCTATATCTATAAATGATAAGTCTTTAGATTTTCTCAGGTCAACTTTAATCAATGTGTCAATAGGGATATTAAAATAATTCGATAGATCAATCAATTTTTCAATAGAAGGCTCTGAGCGGCCCTCTTCATAAGACCCTACCATTGACCGCGTCCAATTTACTTCTTCAGCAAAATGCTCTTGTGAAAGCTTTTTTAAGCTTCTCAGATGCTTAATATTTCCTTGAATATAATTCATTGCTACAAAATTAAGCAATCTTTACTACAAAAAAAAGCTAAATTTGAATAAAATTTCAATCTAAGATTGTATATCAATTGTCATACATATTACAGTCTTCGGTATGGTACTATCAAACCTGAAGAATTATTAATGCTGGCGAAAGAAAATGGCATTAAGAACTTAGCATTGACCGATATTAATAATACCTCAGCTTGTTTAGATTTTGTGCGAATGTCTTCAAAATATGGTATCAAACCTGTGTTGGGTGTCGACTTTAGAAATGGAGCAGATCAACAATTTATCCTATTGGCAAAGAATAACAATGGCTTTCAGCAAATCAATACTTACCTCTCCATTTTTCTACATGATGATTCCTTAAAAATTCCTGAGCGCCCTATTGAAATAGCTGATAGCTATGTGATTTATCCTTTTGAGAAAGGCAAAGATTATCAATTAAAAGAGAATGAATATTTAGGGATACGACCAAAAGACATCAATAAACTAAAGTTTTCGAAGTGGAACAAACAGCTTGACAAGCTAATTATTTTAAGAACAGTGTCGTTTCAGAATAAAAAAGGCTTTAATACGCACCGCTTACTACGAGCTATTGACAATAATATGTTGTTAAGTAAATTACCTGAAGCACAACAAGGCTGTGAAACTGATCAATTGCTATCCATTGAAAAATTAAAGATCATTTATGCCGATTATATTGAGCTTATTGAAAACACACAGCGAATTTTAGATGATTGTCATGTTGAATTCGATTTTTCTCAAAAGATTCCTAATAATCAGCGGTCTTATACGGGGAATGAACATTTAGATTATCGCCTGCTCGAAAAACTTACCTATCAAGGGCTGGCATATCGCTATGAAAATCCCGATAAGACCATTTTTAACCGCATCGATAAAGAACTCAAAATTATTAAAGAAAAAGGCTTTATTTCCTACTTCTTAATTAACTGGAAGATTTTAAAATATGCCAGGAGCAAGGGTTATTTTTATGTAGGACGTGGTAGCGGTGCGAACAGTATCATAGCCTATTTATTACGAATTACAGATGTTGATCCGGTAGAGCTCGATCTATACTTTGAGCGATTTATAAATCTTTATCGTAAAAACCCACCAGATTTTGATATTGATTTTTCCTGGGCTGATCGTGATGACATCACTGAATTCATGTTTAAAAGATTTAAAAATACAGCACTTATCACCGTTTATAATACCTTCAAATTCAGGGCTTCTGTTCGTGAATTAGGGAAGGTCTTCGGATTGCCTAAATCTGAGATCGACATATTGACCAGAGGAAAATACAATCCTAATCAACTCGATAAACTTTCTCAATTAGTCATTAAATACAGTAAATACATTCAAGGGTTTCCTAATTACTTAGGAATTCATGCCGGAGGGATTTTAATCTCAGAAAAGCCAATTCATTATTACTGCGCTACATTTTTACCTCCTAAGGGATTTGCCACCACGCAGATAGATATGGTTGTAGCTGAAGATATTGGCTTGTATAAATTCGATATTTTGAGTCAGCGGGGGCTGGGAAAAATCAAGGATGCTGTTGAGATCATAAAATACAATCACCCTGAAAAAGAAGCCATAGATATTCATGACATTAAGCGATTCAAGGAGGATGAAAAGATTAAATATTTGCTTAAGAATGCGAAGGCTATTGGGTGTTTTTATGTGGAGTCTCCTGCCATGCGCATGCTGCTTAAAAAACTTCAGGTTGATAATTATTTAGGATTGGTAGCTGCAAGCTCAGTGATTCGCCCCGGAGTTGCTAAAAGCGGAATGATGCGTGAATATATTTTAAGGTATAGAAATCCCGAACGGCGTAATGATGCCCACCCGGTATTACTAGATATCATGCCGGAAACCTATGGTGTTATGGTATATCAGGAAGATGTGATCAAGGTAGCGCATTATTTTGGAGGCTTAGATTTGGGTGAGGCAGATATGTTACGCCGAGGTATGTCAGGTAAATTTCGTTCACGAGACGAGTTTTTGAAGGTAAAACAGCAATTCTTTGACAATTGTAAGGCCGACGGAAAGCCTGAAACAGTAACAGCTGACATATGGCGTCAAATCGAAAGCTTTGCCGGATATGCATTTGCCAAAGGCCACTCAGCATCCTATGCAGTAGAAAGTTATCAAAGCTTGTTTTTAAAAGCATATTACCCATTAGAGTATATAGTGGCGACACTTAATAATGGCGGAGGTTTTTACAGTAGAGAATTGTACATACATGAAGCCAGAATGCACGGGGCAATAGTAAAGTCACCCTGTATCAATAGAAGTCATCATTTAGTAATTATTAATCATAAGACGATTTATTTAGGCTTTGGTTTTTTAAGTTCCTTAGAATCAAATACAATACAAAGAATTTTGAGAGCAAGACAGCAAGGCGGTATATTTAAAGACCTTAACGATTTTATTGATCGTGTGCCTATTTCTATAGAGCAAATCTCCATCCTTATTAAAATCAATGCATTTCGCTTTACAGGAATTAACAAACGAGAATTGTTATGGGATGCCCATCTGAAGATCAGTAAAATTCCCGTACAGGAACAGGTAATCACCTTGTTTAAATCTGAACGAATTTCTTATGAAACACCTGAGCTGAAGAGTACTGCTTTAGAAAATGCCTTTGATGAATATGAGTTATTAGGATTTCCGCTATGTAATCCATTTGAACTACTCGAGAAGCCTCAGCAGAGCTTTTTAAAAGCCAGGCAATTATCTCATTATAAAAATAAGGTAGTTACTATTGAAGGCTACTTGGTAACTACTAAAAATACAACTACTTCAACAGGAAAGACCATGCATTTTGGCACCTTTTTAGACCGAGATGGTGATTTTATTGATACAGTACATTTTCCCCCCGTTGCTGCTAAATATCCGTTTCGAGGCAAAGGAATTTATACCATTACAGGAAAGGTGATGGAAGAGTTTGAATGCATTAATATAGAAATTATCTCGATGTACAGAAAGGCGATTATAGAAGACCCCAGGTATGCCGAGAGCACACAAAAAATAACGGCTTGATGCTCGATAACAGGGCTATTGTACATATGGATTTAGACACTTTTTTTGTGTCTTGTGAGCGCCTACTTGATAGCCGGTTGATAGGTAAACCGATATTAATTGGAGGTACTTCTGATAGGGGGGTGGTAGCGTCTTGTAGCTATGAGGCTCGTAAGTTTGGTATTCACTCGGCAATGCCTATGCGTATGGCTAAGCAATTATGTCCCGAAGCAATTATATTACGAGGCAATTCAGGAGTCTATACGAAGTTTTCTAATGATGTAACCGAGATTATCAAAGAGGCTGTGCCGCTGTATGAAAAAACGTCGGTTGATGAATTTTATATAGACCTCACGGGGATGGATAAATTTTTTGGTTGTCATAAGTTAGCTACCGAATTACGGCAACGCATTATTAAACAAACCGGCTTGCCTATTTCTTTTGGTTTGTCGATTAATAAAACGGTGTCAAAGGTAGCCACCGGAGAAGCTAAACCCAATAACCAGATTCGTATTTTAAAAGGAACTGAACGATTTTTTTTGGCCCCGCTTTCTGTACGCAAAATACCTATGGTGGGCGAAGTAACTTATAAATCATTATGTGATTTAGGAATTAAGAGAATCCAAACCGTGCAACAGATGCCCATGCAATTAATGCACCGTGTACTGGGCAAAAACGGTTTGAGTATTTGGAAAAAGGCAAATGGAATTGATAATAGCCCGGTGGTACAATACCATGAGCGTAAGTCCATTTCTACTGAACGTACTTTTGATAGAGATACGACTGATGCAGAGAAGCTCAAAAGTATCATTATAGCGATGACCGAAAATTTGGCGTATCAATTACGGCGTGGTAATAAATTAACAGCTTGCGTTACGTTCAAAATTCGTTATTCAGATTTTCAGACGTATACAATGCAACGACGAATAGCCTATAGCTCTTTAGATAGCTCTATTATACCTGTGGTCTTAGATTTGTTTAAAAAGCAATACAATCGGCGCTTACTGGTACGGCTGGTCGGTGTGAGATTTAGCCATTTGGTAGAAGGGGGGCATCAGATCAATTTATTTGAAGATGATGAAAAATTAATAGGCCTTAGCCAGGCCATTGATAGAATGCGTGAACGCTATGGCGATCGTGTGGTTATTTCTGCAGCAGGAATGGAAGCAAAAAGTATTAGCAGGTGGAACCCATTTACCGGAGAGCCTCCTCCTTTATTAGCGAATAGAAGAAGATAATGGTTCTTTTTGATCAGGAATTTTATCTTTGCTCTTTATGCGTAGCATTCCAAAAAAAATAGAACAGAAGCTCACAGAACGAAAAGCTGATAATGCCTTACGAAAGTTAGGAGAGAATTCAAGTCTCATTGATTTTTCTTCAAATGACTATCTGGGATTCTCCAGATCTGAAGAAGTATTTGATCAAGCCCATCACTTGTTAGCGGAAAATGAAATTAAAAGAAATGGAGCAACGGGGTCACGCCTGCTTTCTGGAAATCATCCATTATATGAGGAGGTTGAAAAGCTGCTTTGTAGTTTCCACGAAAGTGAAGCAGCATTGATCTTTAATTCCGGTTACGATGCCAATATCGGCTTTTTCTCATCAGTACCACAACGGGGTGATGTCATTCTGTACGATGAATTCGTCCATGCTTCTATAAGAGATGGTATTCAAATGAGCAATGCCAGATCCTATAAGTTCAGGCATAATGATATAAAGGATCTGGAGCACAAAAGTCAGTCTGAATTTAGTCGGAACCTTGATAATTCTGAAATTTATATTGTGACGGAGTCTGTCTTTTCTATGGATGGCGATTCACCGGATATAAAGCGGATATCTCAACTTTGCAAAGACGTCGGTGCTTATCTAATTGTTGATGAAGCACATGCGCTTGGTGTTTTTGGAGAAAACGGGCAAGGACTGGTTCAATCATTGGGCTTCGAGAAAGCAATCTTTGCACGCATTGTAACGTTTGGTAAAGCGCTCGGATGTCATGGAGCAGCGATCCTGGGAAGCAACATTTTGAAACAATACCTGATTAATTTTTGTCGAAGTTTTATTTACACTACAGCACTACCACCACATTCGCTGGCAACCATTGATACCGCTTACCAACATCTCGTAGGTTCAAATGGGGCCAAAAACTTAAAAAAGCTTCAAGAAAACATCCATTACTTTAAATCTGAAGTAACGAGGTTGGACCTAAATTTTATAGAAAGCAGTTCGGCGATTCACTGTTGTGTTATTCCGGGGAATAAAAATGTGAAATCAGTTGCTGAAAAGTTACAGCAAAACGGATATGATGTTAAACCCATTCTGTCACCTACCGTTCCTACAGGAAAAGAACGTCTGCGCTTTTGTCTGCACGCGTATAATTCTCAGGAAGAAATCACAAAAGTTTTAGGTTTACTAAAAGAGTATATTCATTAGTTTTGTCATTCCGCACGCGATGCGGAATCCAAGAATAAATTAAGACGCATCCTGAATCAGTCTCAGGGTTAAAAATTATATGTTGAAGAAGTATTTTATAACCGGAATCGGAACTGATGTCGGTAAAACTGTTGCCGCGGCAATTATAACCGAAGCCCTTCAAGCAGATTACTGGAAACCAATCCAGGCAGGCAATTTAGGCAACTGCGATACTAAAAAGGTAGCTCGACTGGTTTCCAACAACAAATCAAAATTTCATCCCAATAGTTATGCGCTGAGAACACCAATGAGCCCGCATGCCGCCGCCGAAATAGATGGTGTTAAGATAGACCTCAAAAAAATAAAAGCACCCGCTACAAAAAATCATTTGGTGATCGAAGGAGCAGGAGGTTTATTGGTTCCGTTAAATGATAAACATACTGTTTTGGATATTATACAACCCGATTGCCATGTGATTGTTGTTTCCAGGCATTATTTAGGAAGTATTAACCATTCTTTACTAACCTTAAAGCTTTTAAAGGAAAAGGGTTTCAACGTATCGATTCTGTTTTCAGGAAATGAGCATACCACCACGGAGTCAATCATAAAAAAAATGACACAGCTGCCCGTTATTGGCAGGATCAATGAAGAACCATATTTCGATCAGAATGTAGTAAAAGAATATGCTGAAAAATTTAAAGAAAGACTATAAATGACCCTTCAGGAACGAGATAAAAAGTACATATGGCATCCCTTAAAGCAACATCAGACACATCCGGAAAGTCTGGGTATAGTAAAGGCAAAAGGGTGCATCCTTACTGATGAAAATGGTAACGAGTATATCGACGCTATTGCCTCATGGTATACCTGTATGTTTGGCCACTGTAATGATCATATTATTGAAAAAGTTTATCAACAAATGCAGCAGTTGGACCAAATTATGTTCAGTGATTTCACACATGAACCTGCTGTAAAACTCTCGGAGGAACTAATAAAAATCCTTCCTAAGGGTCAGGCAAAGGTTTTTTTCAATGATAATGGTTCAACCAGCACCGAAGTGGGCATTAAAATGGCCTTGCAATATCACTTTAATAGGGATGAAAAACGTACTACTTTGATCGCTTTTGAAAACGGATTTCATGGTGATACTTTTGGCGCGATGTCAGTCTCAGGACTATCTGTTTACAATGGCCCTTTTGAGGATTTGCTGATCGATGTGAAGCGTATTCCTGTTCCTGACGGAGATAATAATACGCAAGTTTTACAACAGCTGGATGCTATTATCTCCAATCATAATGTCGCTGGCTTAATCTATGAACCCTTAGTGCAAGGTGCTGCAGGTATGAAAATATATGACGCCGTGGGTTTAGATGCTATTCTAAACTATTGTAAAGCGAATGCCGTAATAACTATAGCCGATGAGGTCATGACAGGTTTTGGCAAGACAGGTACCTATTTCGCATCAGATCATATTGCTACAAAACCGGATATTATTTGCTTGAGCAAGGCATTAACCGCCGGATTGCTCCCTATGGCCATCACGAGCTGCACTCAGGATATTTACGATGCTTTTCTAAGTAATGATATTAGTAAAGGTCTGTTTCATTGCCATACCTATTCGGCGAATCCTTTAGCATGTACTGCTGCGATTGCCAGTATTGAATTATTGCAAGCCGAGAATATTCAAGAACGTATAGAGGATATCAGTAGTGCACATAAAGCCTTCTCAGAACGAATAAAAAATCACCCTAAAGTCAAATCCACCCGACACATTGGTGTAATTTTCGCACTGGATTTGAATACTAAGATGGAACGTTATGGCGAGTTGCGAGATACACTATTAAGGTTTTTTATGGAGCAAGGCGTTTTTCTTAGACCATTGGGGAACACTATCTATCTGCAAGTACCTTACATTATTACCAAAAAAGAGCTAGAGAAAGTTTATAACACTGTTGAGCTGGTATTAAATACGCTCTAATAATGTCGTCACCCTGAACTCGTTTCAGGGTCGCATAATCAAAAATGAAAAAGAGTTTTGTTTACATATTAACTAATAAATACAGAACGACTTTTTACATTGGAGTGACTTCAAATTTATCAAAGCGTTTAATGGAACATTATGAAGGTACGGCTTCAAAATTCACAAAGAAATACAACGTAATTGACCTAATATATTTTGAAGAATTCTCAGATATTGATCAAGCAATAGCACGAGAAAAACAGCTAAAGAATTGGCATAAGGAATGGAAGATCAATCTTATAAAAATGTTGAACCCTAAGTTAGAAACCTTAGATTATTAGTGAGATGTGATGCTGAAACAAGTTCAGCATGACTTTTAGATACCCTCTAATGATTTGCTCAAAAGATTGATTTGTTCACCGGTTTCTTTGATCTCGATATAGAGTTCATCGTAATCCCATTCATCATCATATTTTTCGGCTTTTACAATGATCCATGCATTTCCTCTTGGCCCTTTAACAGGAATTCTAATATCAGCTTCCCCACGGTTGTTTTTGAATGAAATAGTTCCCTGCATAATACCATTGGGTTCTATAGGCTCACCTAAAATTTCAACGACTCTTGGATGTTCCTGAGCTTGTGCAAGAGCATATTCATAGGGTTCAGAGCCCTTAATAAATTTGGTGACTCCGAATACAGCCGCGCCAATACCAAAGACAACTAATAAAATGATCATGAAGCATCCACTTACGGGCACAACCCATATCCAATTTCTCGAAAACCAGCTTTTTTGTTGTACGTAGTCACTCATGGCATCTCTTTTTATAAATATATGTGTTCGAGCATGCGTTTTTGTTACATAGAAACTTATTTTTGCCAAAGTTTATGAAGAAACCTATTGCGATAACAGCGTTGGCATCTATTTCTCCGTTAGGGATGTCTTTACAGGAAAGTTGGAAGGCTTATCAGGGTACTGAAAGTTTTATAACAATGCGGAAAATATCTGATGAAATTGTCTTTGTTGCTTCCTTATCTGCTTCCGCGAAAGCGAAAATTCTGGAGCTAAGGAAGTCTAATACCAAATACGAGAATCTGGACGATACTGTACTCTATGCGCTATTCGCTTCGAGAGAAGCGGTAAAATCTGCCGGTTGGCACTCAAAAGACAATTTTGGTATTAATATAGGCTCATCACGCGGGGCCACCACTTTATTCGAAAAGTATCATGCTGAATTTTTAAAGGAAAAGCATTCGTCAACTTTGAGCTCACCTACAACAACTTTAGGAAATATATCTTCTTGGGTCGCGCATGACCTGCAAACAAAAGGGCCCGAGATTTCACATTCAATCACCTGTTCCACGGCTTTACATGCATTATTGAATGGAATTGCCTGGTTGAACGCAGGTATGGCTGATAAATTTCTCGTAGGTGGTAGTGAAGCGCCGCTAACACCTTTTACCATTGCACAAATGAAAGCCTTAAAGATCTATGCTCAACCACCGGCCAACCCAGATACAGCCGAAAGGTCTTATTACCCTTGTCGTTCATTAGATTTAGAAAAAACAAGTAATTCGATGGTGCTTGGAGAAGGTGCAGCCGCAGCTTGTTTGGAGTTAGGTGAAAGAGAAAATGCGCTCGCTTATATTAGGGGCGTAGGTTATGCAACTGAAATCTTAGAACATAATGCTTCGCTATCCACGGAAGCCAAATGTTTTCAGAATTCCATGAAAATGGCATTAGGAAACCTAAGTCCTGACGAAATAGATGTAATCGTTACTCATACCCCGGGAACTGTGAAAGGTGATTTAGCCGAATTTAGGGCTATAGAAAAGGTGTTTGATAACAAGATTCCGTTTTTATCAACCAATAAATGGAAACTGGGTCATACCTTCGGTGCTTCAGGCTTATTGAGTTTAGAGCTGGCTATCTTAATGTTACAGCATCAACAGGTCGTGGAAGTACCCTATGCTAAGAAAGCAAATCAACCGAAAGCCATTAGAACAATACTGGTCAATGCGGTCGGTTTCGGTGGAAACGCTGTAAGTGTTTTGATTTCTAAATACTAAGATTTACCTTTAGAGAAATTTACTTTCATGCGACTCTTCCTCTTATTCTTTAGCTTCCTGTTGTTCGCTTGTGCCAAGGAATCATCAGAAAATCCTTTGGAGAAAGCTTTGTCCTCAGAACACCTTAAGATCAAAAGGGTGATGGATAATTTAGAAAAACATGAAGTTCAGATTTTATTTACTGAAGTAGATCGCGATTCTTCAGGAAGCCCATACTTTACAGACTATGAATTTCAGGTGGATGATAGTGTTTATTTCTATCCGGCAAGTACAGTGAAATTTCCCATCGCTGTTCTGGCACTCGAAAAAATTGGTAAAGAGGTGCGATTCAATAAAGATTCTAAATTTTATGTTGAAGGAGATAGTATTGAAACTACTTTTTCCAAGGAAGTGATGAAGATTTTTGCAGTTAGTGATAATGAAGCCAATAACAGATTATTTGAATATTTAGGGAAGGATGCGATCAATTCAAAACTTGCTTCTAAAGGTATTCCGGCACGAATTTCACATCGCTTGTCTACCCCCAATTCTGGTGAACTCACTACGAAACCTTTGATCTTTTATTTGAATGACACTGCCCTGGCTACCACGGAGGAGCTAATTAATTCTCCAATTAAACCGTTACGCTTGGAGAAAATTAACAAAGGAGTTGGGCATATAAAAGAGGACAGCCTGATCAATGAATCTATGGATTTTTCCTTAAAAAATTACATATCCATTTATTCTTTGCATGAGATGATGAAACGGATTATTTTCCCGGATAAATATACTGCCGGTGAACGATTTGATCTCACTGCTGCCGACCGGGAATTCTTGTTGAAGGCCATGAAAATCCTTCCCAAAGAGGCTGGTTATGATCCTAATGAATATTATGACGGCTACGTCAAGTTTTTACTATATGGTGATACAAAAGATACGATACCCGAACACATAGAAATTTATAATAAAGTTGGTTATGCTTATGGCTATTTGACCGATTGCGCGTATATTAAAAATACTAAAACGACTAAAGAATATATTATTTCGGCCACCGTCCATGTAAATGAAAATCAGATTTTTAATGACGGAGTTTACGAATACGATGAAATAGGCCTTCCCTTTCTTGCAGAATTGGGTCGGCAATTGGTGTTAAAAGAAAAGGATAAGTAATATGTTGCTGGCACCTGCTTTTTAGTATTTTTGGACTTTCAACCTAAAAAGTTTATGAGTAGTACAAGACATAACTGGACCAAAGAAGAAATTCTCGATATCTATAATAAACCTTTGATGGAGCTGCTGTATGAAGCCGCTACTACGCATCGAAGACATCATGACCCAAATACTGTACAAGTGTCAACACTATTGTCGATTAAGACAGGCGGTTGCCCAGAAGATTGTGGTTATTGCCCGCAGGCGGCACGTTATCATACAGATATTGAAGGTAATGATTTAATGTCTGTTTCACAGGTCAAGGCGCAGGCATTACGTGCAAAGGCTTCGGGAAGTTCTAGAGTGTGTATGGGAGCAGCCTGGCGAAATGTCAAAGATGGACCTGAATTCGATCAGGTGCTGGAAATGGTACGTACAATCAATAAGCTCGATATGGAAGTATGCTGCACGCTGGGGATGGTCACCGAAAATCAAGCCAAACGCCTCGCTGAAGCGGGATTATATGCCTACAATCATAATTTAGATTCTTCGGAAGAATATTACAAAGAGGTCATTTCCACACGTGGCTATCAGGATAGATTGGAAACCATAGACAATGTTCGTAAAACCAATGTGACAGTTTGTTCAGGAGGAATCATCGGTATGGGCGAGAAAGTGGCAGACAGAGCCGGAATGTTAGTGGCGTTATCTACTTTAAACCCGCAACCAGAATCCGTTCCAATTAATGCCTTAGTGGCTGTAGAAGGAACACCATTGGAAGATCAGAAACCGGTCTCTATTTGGGAAATGATTCGAATGGTGGCGACAACACGTATTGTGATGCCGGAAACACAAGTGCGCTTAAGTGCCGGTAGAACTGAAATGAGTAGGGAAGGGCAGGCGATGTGTTTCTTCGCAGGAGCCAATTCTATTTTTGCAGGTGATAAATTATTAACGACACCAAATCCAGATGTAAGTGAGGATATGGAACTATTCAAACTTCTGGGATTAAACCCTCAAAAACCTTTTATTAAGAAAATGCAACCGCAAACTGTGGAGGCTGAAGATTCTCAATATCAGGACTTAGGTGAAAAACCAAAATGGACACGTCCGGAGCATAAAATCGAACGTAATGAAGAGGCAAAGTTGAAGGCGAAAGAATTGACAAAATAAATAGGTCGGGTTTGTTCCTTTGAGGAGGGTTAAATAGAGTTTATGGAAATTTTTAATTTGAGAAATGTCAATGGGAGAAACAAAAGGCGCAAGCAATCAAAAGATGGTAGGTTTATCAAAGATCATTTAAGTGCCGCAAATAAACCAACCGAATATAACGTTCCTGAAGTTTCGTCTCAAAAACTGGAAAGGATCAAACAAGATATTAGAACTAAAACGAAAAATCAAAATAGAAAAGAGATTATCTTAACTATTCTGATTTCATCAGTGATACTTTATTTGCTTTACTATTTATTCAAAAACTAGTTGAATAACTATACCTTTTTCCTAGCTAGTTTTTCATAATTTTATTCACAAACCCTAAGGCAGCACTGCCGTACCAAGCTTCTCGTCACCCTGAACTTGTTTCAGGGTCGCCCACTAAGAAATGAAAAAAAGTTATGTTTACATAGTAGCCAATAAGTATAGAACTACGTTGTACATAGGAGTTACGACAAACTTATCGAAAAGATTAATAGAACACTCTGGGGGAACAGCTTCCAAGTTTACAAAAAAATATAATGTAATTGACTTAGTTTATTTTGAAGAGTTTTCTGATATTAATCAAGCTATTGAACGCGAAAAACAACTAAAAAACTGGCATAAGCAATGGAAAATCAACCTTATAAAGATAAAAAATCCAAAGTTAGAAACTTTGGATTACTAATTGTGATGCGATGCTGAAACAAGTCCAGCATGACGGAATTGTTAAATTTTCTTCTTGGAGAGCTTATCATGGTATTTATTGACAAAGCCTAGTGCTGCTGAACCATACCAGGGGTGTAGCTCCATCACTAAACTACCAGCTTTGATTGCGGGATCAGTTTCAGTTAAAGCTTTGGCTTCTTCGACAGATTCAACATTAAAAATATAAATACCCCGTAATTCGCCGTCACCAAAAAATGGTCCGGCTAGCGCCAATTTTCCTTCTTTAGCCAAACGGCCAATATTTTCCATATGGGCAGCTTGTAATTTAGCAGCTTTTTCTTTATCGGTGGGCCTATTGGGTCCTTTCTTTAGAAAGGCCATCACATATTTACGCATACCGTAATCATCGGCACCCATTTCTTTAGCAAGTTGTTCATTAAATGATTCAGAAGAGGTTGCCGAATTGTCTTGATCCTGAGCATAAAGGACAAGAGTTGAAGCTAAGGCAAAGACGAGTAGTATATTTTTCATGGTTTCACTGTTTTAAACAAATATATTCTTTTTAATAGAGTTAAAATGTTAAGTAAATTAGAAATGTCAGTAAGGTTTCGAATTACCTTCGTCTATTTCCTTGCATAAAAATAAACAGATGAAGAAATTAATACCAGCACTACTATTTTTAAGTGCTTTCGCAGGATTTTCACAAATAAATAATGACCATTTAAAGGTAGGTGAAATCGCCCCTGAAATTAAAGGTACCGACCAGTTTGGAAAGAATATCGACTCAGAAAATATCTTAAAAGAACAGAAGATTTTGTTGCTTTTTTATAGAGGTAATTGGTGCCCATATTGTAAGAAACACCTCAAGAAGCTTAGTGAAAATCTGGAAACATTGACTAAAAAAGGGTATTATGTGGTAGTAGTCACTCCTGAAAAAACAGAAAAGACAAAAGAGACTTCCGATAAGGTAAAAGCCAAGTATTCCATTATTCATGATAAAGAAAACAAAATTATGGATGCCTATAAAGTGACATTTGAAGTCACTGATAAAAATGTGACCAGCTATTATGGATTTACAAAAAATAAAGTTGCCAGCTATAATGAAACCAATAACAATGTGCTACCAGTACCGGCGACCTATATTATCAGCAAAGATGGTAAAATATCCTTTGTACATTATGATCCAGATTACAGCAAAAGAGCCAGCATTGATGAGCTCATTAATATGTAATCGATTTGTGTTTTAGATGGAAAACGCTCTGCCCAGACTTAGACTTGAGATACTGTTTTTGGTCATCTTTTAGTTAATTATACGTACCTATTATTAAACCGATACCTTCTTTTGAGTAGTAGCTTGATTATACTTTAAGGAAGCCTCCACAAAAGCCACAAACAAGGGATGCGGATTCAGCACCGTACTTTTATATTCAGGATGGTATTGCACCCCGACAAACCACGGATGATCAGGTATTTCAATGATTTCTACCAAACCCGTTTCCGGATTTTTACCGGTAGCGATCATGCCGGCTGCTTCAAACTGATCTAAATAGTCATTATTAAATTCATAGCGATGACGATGGCGTTCGTTAATTAAATCTTTTTGATAGACTGATTTAGCAATGGAACCGTCTTTTAATTCGCAATCCCATGCACCCAAACGCATGGTACCGCCCATGTTGGTGATGGTTTTTTGTTCTTCCATTAAATTGATGACCGGATGGGGTGTATCTTCTACCATTTCCGTAGAATTGGCATGTTCAAGCCCCAATACAGTACGCGCAAATTCTATAACCGCCATTTGCATACCTAAACAAACTCCTAAGAACGGAATATTATGCTCTCGAATGTATTTAATGGCCTGAATCTTACCTTCGATACCACGATTGCCGAATCCGGGAGCTACCAGTACGCCGTCGAGATCTTTAAGCTGATCAATAACTAGAGTTTCGGAGTGTATCCAATGTAAATTGACCTGTACCTCATTAGCGGCTCCTGCATGAATAAAAGATTCAGAAATAGATTTATAAGAGTCATGTAGTTCAACATATTTACCGACCAATCCTATTTCAACAGTATGTTTCGGATTCTTATGGCGTCTTAAAAAGTCATTCCACTTATTTAAAACCGGTTTATCTTCGGCAGAGAGGTCTAACTTTTCCAGTACAACTCTGTCTAAACCTTCTTCATACATCAGGTTAGGAACGTTATAAATCGTATCTGTATCAAGTGACTGGATGACATCTTCCTTTTTTACGTTGCAGAATAATGCCAATTTGCGCTTAATATCGTCCGAAATTTCATGCTCAGTTCTGCATACTAAAATATTAGGACTCACACCACTTTGCATTAACATCTTTACTGAGTGCTGTGTAGGTTTGGTCTTTAATTCTCCGGCGGCGGCGAGATAAGGTATCAACGTAAGGTGAACCACAATCGAATTTTCTTCACCCAATTCCCATAGTAATTGCCGTACCGATTCCACATAGGGCAATGATTCTATATCACCCACTGTACCACCGATTTCAGTAATAACAATATCGTATTCACCCGTATTTCCAATAATTTGAATACGGCGTTTAATTTCATCGGTTATATGTGGAATCACTTGTACTGTTTTACCTAAATAATCACCTTTACGCTCTTTGTCTATAACCGTTTGATAGATTCTTCCGGTGGTCACATTATTGGCCTGAGAAGTAGGAATATTTAAAAACCGCTCATAGTGCCCAAGGTCAAGGTCGGTTTCGGCACCGTCATTGGTTACAAAACACTCTCCATGCTCGTAAGGATTCAAAGTTCCCGGATCAATATTAATGTACGGATCCAATTTTTGAATGGTGACAGAGTAGCCTCTTTCTTGAAGTAATTTAGCTAAAGATGCCGCAATTATCCCCTTACCGAGTGATGAAGTTACGCCTCCGGTAACGAAAACGTATTTGGTGTTTTTCATTGCTATTAGGTTTTGCCAAAAGTACGAACTCTAGAATTTCTGACAAATAAAAAAAAGAGGAAAAAATTCCTCTTCTTTATATATGTGATCTTTAGATGATGCTTATTTCATTAAAGTCATATCTATGGTGGAGTCACTCACTACGCTAAGTCCGTCGTAGTCAATAGGAATTTCGACATCAAATTGCAATTTGATAGTAGTTCCATCAAATTCTATGATATCAATGGCCTGATCAACACTTCCTTGAGATACTGTAATGATGCCATTTTCAACGGTCCAGGATCCTCTCGCGAATAATTCATTAAGATTAATTCTTTCTTCATTTATAACATCATCGCCGAGCGGATTAGTAATGACAGTAGTATTTGTAAATGAACCTTTTGCTGAAAAATCATTAGGACTTTCGGCTATTTCAAGTACTGAGTCAAAATTGCTGCCTTCAGAACTAAAGGGTATCGGAATACCCGAGACACTTACGGTACCTTTTTGAGATAATTCTGTTAAATTCCAAGCGCCAACTAGCTCATTTTGGTCAACATTTACCAGTTCATTTTCACTTTCCTCACAAGAAATAAGAACAATTGCAAGGCAAACGGTAGCTAAAATTTTAAATGCTTTCATTTTGATTGATTTTTCATCAAAACGAAAAAAAAATCAATTTATTTAATCTTTTACAGGAATATTTTTCAGAATTTCGAGTACAAAACGCCAATATTTTTGTGTGGAACTTATGCTGGCCCGCTCGTCAGGAGAATGTGCTCCTTTAATTGTTGGTCCGAAAGAGATCATATCTAGTTCTGGATAATTTTGTCCTAGAATTCCACATTCTAAGCCCGCATGGCAGGCAAGTACGTTGGGTTGCTCTTCAAAAAGATCTACGTACACATTCTTCAAAACTTTTAAAATAGGTGAATTTGGATTTGGTTTCCATCCCGGGTACTCGCCGGAAAGCTCAACATGAAAACCACCTAATTCAAATCCTGATGTAATCGTGTTGACTAAATCTTGTTTACCCGAAGCCACAGAGCTTCGTGTTAAGCAAAGTATTTTTATTGTGCCGTCTTTTACTACTACTCGTGCCACATTGTTAGAAGTTTCGACCAAATCTGCAATATCAGGGCTCATTCTAAAAACACCATTATGAATGGTATAAATGACATTTAAAAGAATGTTTTGATCTGTTTGCGGCGCACAGGTTTGAGGTACCGGGCATTCTTCTAATTCGATTTCCAAACCGGTTTCTATGGGTTGGTATTCGTCAAGAATTTCCTTGGCGATACCATAGAACTTCTCCTCAACCACTTCAGCTTGCGTAGTGACGATAAGGGCATTACTCTCGCGCGGAATAGCATTTCGCAAACCACCGCCATCGATTTCTGATATAGCTATCCATTGATTTAATGCAAATAAAATTCGGTTCATAAGTTTGTTCGCATTGCCGAAGCCTTTATGGATATCCATTCCCGAGTGACCGCCCTGTAAACCTTTCACCGAAATTTTATAAGCAGATGCACTTTTTTCCGCCTGTTGAGGTGTATAGGATTTTGTAGCAGTAATATCGATACCACCGGCACATCCTACTCCAATTTCATCGTCATCTTCAGTGTCTAAGTTTAATAGAATTTCACCTTTTAGTAATCCGCCTTCTAAACCCATGGCTCCGGTCATTCCGGTTTCCTCATCAATGGTAAACAACGCTTCTATTGCAGGATGTTCTATATCTTTTGACGCCAGAATTGCCATGATTGTAGCAACACCCAATCCATTATCTGCACCTAAAGTAGTGCCATTTGCTTTTACCCAGTCACCGTCAATAAACATATCGATTCCCTGCATCTCAAAATCAAAAACGGTATCGTTATTTTTTTGATGTACCATATCCAAATGTGATTGCATGACAATGGTTTTTCGATGTTCCATTCCCGGAGTGGCCGGTTTTTTAATTAGAACGTTTCCAACTTTATCGACGAATGTTTCCAATTGCAAACTTTGACCGAAATCAACCATAAATTGAATGACTCGTTCTTCTTTTTTTGAAGCACGCGGTACTGCATTTAAGTCTGCGAAATTTTTCCAGACTTCTTTTGGCTCTAAGTTTTTTATCTCAGCATTCATTGCTTTTATGAAATTTTAATCACGGTTTCATCCATAGGTTTTCTAACCTTTTTTAAGGTACTCATGAAATCATCATGGGCGCGATAGCCGACAGGTAGCAATAAAACCGATTTTAGGTTTTGCTCCCTTAAATTTAGGATTTCATCATATTTCTGGGCAATGAAACCTTCCATAGGACAGGCATCTATTTCTTCTAAAGCACACACAGTCATTAGATTACCTAAAGCTATATAGGCTTGGTTAATCGCCGACTTTTGCTTTTCAATTGTAGATTTATTGGCAAAGATACCTTTAAGTTGTTTGCGGTAAGGCTGTAAAATTTCCTCGGAAGTACCACGCACTTCTTTTTCAAGATCGAAATATGCGTCTATATCATCTAAGGTGAAATAGTCTTGAATACAAATCACCAGTAAATGAGAGGCATTATGAACCTGTTGCTGATCAAAAGAAAAAGGGACTAGTTTTTTTTGGAGCTGCTTATCTTTAATAATCAGCATCTTGATAGGTTGAAGGCCAAATGATGTTGCGGTTAAATTAAAAGCCTCACTTAGGGTTTCTATTTTCGCATCTGATAAGAACTTGGTTTTATCAAATTTTTTGCATGCATATCGCCATTCAAGGCTTTCAATAATATTCATTTTTGTCTTTTTTATGCGAGTGATTGCATCTCAACCAATTTGTTATAGATGCCCTCATTTTCTAGTAGTTCTTTATGTTTTCCTTGCTCTACGATCTGTCCTTTTTGCATAACAACAATGGTATCTGCTTTTTGAATGGTAGATAGTCTGTGCGCAATGACGATAGAGGTTCTATTTTGCATCATTTTTTCGAGCGCATCCTGTACCAGGCGTTCTGATTCTGTATCTAAAGCCGAAGTGGCTTCATCTAAGATCATGATGGGTGGATTTTTCAACACGGCGCGAGCAATACTCAGTCGCTGTTTCTGCCCGCCAGACAATTTATTTCCGCTATCACCAATATTAGTATCGATACCACTAGGAAGGTCTTTTACAAATTCCCAGGCGTTGGCGATTTTTAGGGCACCGATGATTTCGTCATCGGTAGCACTTTCCACACCCAGTAATAGATTGTTTTTGATGGTGTCATTGAACAGAATAGCATCCTGGGTAACAATGCCTAATTGGCTGCGTAATGAATGTATCTTCAGATCGCGAATGTCGATACCGTCGATGGTGATCTTTCCCTGATTCACATCGTAAAAGCGAGTAATAAGATTTGCTATGGTAGATTTTCCGCTGCCTGACTGTCCTACAAGCGCGACTGTCTTTCCTTTTGGGATCGTTAAGGAAAAACTTTCCAAAACATTTTCGTCTTCATATTTAAAGGTAATGGCTTCGAACCTGATCTCTTTGTCGAAACTATCCTTTACAACCGCATCGGGTTTATCTTTTAATGGGTTGTCGGTTTCAATAATCTCTAAAACCCGCTCAGCGGCGGCATTACCCCGTTTGACGCCATAGGAGGCCTTGGAAATCGCTTTTGCAGGGGTTAATATATTATAGGCCAGCCCCATATACGCAATGAAGGAGCTGCCATCTAAAGTGCCTTCAACCAATACCATACGTCCACCATACCATAGTAAAATAGCGATAACGGTTATTCCTAAAAATTCACTTGTAGGTGAGGCAAGATTCTGGCGATTTAATAGTTTGTTGGAAAACCGGTAGAATCGTCCTGTAGATTCTTGAAATTTTTCATTAAACTTATTTTCGGCATTAAATCCTTTAATGATACGCAAACCGCTCAATGTTTCTTCTAAAGTTGACAGAAATGTACCTTGCTCTTTTTGAACTCGGTCCGATTTCCGCTTTAAGCTTTTACCAATGGCCGAGATAATAAACCCGGAGACGGGAATAAAAATAAAGACAAAAACAGTGAGCTTCACACTTATTAAAAGCATCATAATAATGGTAAAAATGATGGTCAATGGCTCTCTCACAATTAATTCTAAGATCGATAAAAATGAATGCTGTATTTCCAATACATCAGTGCCTATTCTTGCCATGACATCTCCTTTTCGTTTTTCGGAAAAATATGAGAGCGGTAATGCCACAGTTTTGTTATATAACACATTTCTAAGGTCTTTCAATACCCCATTCCGTAAAAAGGTAATGAAGTACATAGCCAGATAGTTGAAAACATTTTTTAAAAGAAACAAGACAATCACCAGGCTAATCACCAATAATAAGGCTTTAGACGCATCGTTCTGAGCATATTCATTTACATGAAAAGCAAGGTATTCCTTGAAGTAATCTTTAAGGTTAGAAATACCCGTATATACAGGTTCAACCGTAGGTTTTACCTTGTCTTTTTCAAATAATATATCAAGCATGGGTATCAGTGCAATAAAAGAAAGCGCACTAAAAAGTGCATAGAAAATATTACAGATGACATTTAAAATCCCATACGTTTTATAAGGTAAGGCAAAACGAAAGATCTTTTTGAAATAATTCATTTATGCTAACTTCATTTCTTTGATAATGCGTTCGATCTTTTGCTCTAACAGGCGTTCGGTAGGCATTAAATCTTCAATGGCATCTAATTGCAGGTTGACACTAAAATAGAATTTAATTTTTGGTTCTGTTCCACTGGGCCTAGCGGCAACTCTTGTGCCATCTTGCGTATGGTAGATCAAAACATTCGATTTCGGCAGGTCAATGTCAGTTTTTTCGCCGGTAGTCAAATTTTGGCAGACAGATGTTTGGTAATCGTATAGCCAGGTAACTTTAGAACCATCAATTTCTGAAATAGGCTGATTTCGCATATCAGCCATCATCTGTTGAATTTCTTGAGCCCCATTGGCTCCTTTTTTGACAAATGATACGAGGTGTTCTTTGTAAAACCCGTGTTTAAGGTATAAGTTAACAAGTTCTTTATAAAACGTCGAATTATTATTTTTGGCATTCGCGGCAATTTCACAAGCCAAAACGGTTGCGGTTACCGCATCTTTGTCGCGTATAAAATCACCGACCATATAACCAAAACTTTCTTCCCCGCCACCGATAAATTCCATCTGGTCAAAATCACGGATCATTTTTGCAATCCATTTAAAGCCTGTGAGTCCAACTTTGGTTTCTACGTTGTAACTCTTCGCAATTTGGGTAACAAGGTCTGTAGAAACGATGGTGGAGCCGATAAATTGATTTCCGTTTAATTTACCGCTTTCATACCATTGCTTTAACAAAAAATCTGTCATGACACTCATAGTTTGATTTCCATTGAGGAGAACCAGTCTATGCTCTAAATCACGAACAGCTACCCCTAACCTGTCAGAATCCGGGTCGGTGCCAATGACGATATCCGCATCGATTTTTTCGGCGAGGTCTATGGCCATTTTCAGTGCTTCGGGTTCTTCAGGATTTGGTGAAGTGACCGTTGGAAAATTACCATCGGGTTTTTTCTGTTCTTTTACAATGTTGACATCTGAAAATCCGGCTTTCTTTAATGCCTGTGGTATACCCATTACCGAAGTGCCATGCAATGGGGTAAAGACAATTTTAAGATTTCCCCTGTTGGATACCGTAAAGGTGCCATTTTCAACGGAGGCTTTTATGAATTCATTATCTACTTTCTTACCGATTTTTTCAATTAAAGATTCGTTTTCGGTAAAGTTGATCTGGGAAAAATCCACTTTGCTTACTTCTTCTATGATCTCACTATCCTCTGGAGGTACTATTTGACCCCCATCATTCCAGTAAACCTTATATCCGTTATACTCGGGTGGATTGTGTGAAGCAGTTAAAACGATACCTACATCACATCCTAAATGGCGAACAGCAAAAGATAATTCAGGTGTGGGCCGTAAATCATCAAAAAGAAATACTTTAATGGAGTTGGCCGAGAATATGTTGGCAACGATCTGTGCAAATTCTTTGCTGTTATGGCGGCAATCATAGGCGATAACTGCCTTTAATTCTTTACCGGGAAATGACTTTTGTAAATAATTCGATAAACCTTGGGTAGCTTTGCCAAGCGTGTATTTATTTATCCTATTGGTGCCGGCGCCCATTATACCCCGTATACCACCGGTACCAAATTCTAAATCTTTATAAAAGCGGTCAGTAAGTTCTTCAGATTGCTGATCAACAAGCGCTTGGATTTCTTTTTGGGTAGTTGAATCGAAAGGTGTCGTGAGCCATTTCTGGGCCTTTTCTAAGATTGAATTCTTTTCCATTAATTTAATGCTAGAGTACTGTACAAAGATATTAATTTTAACAGACGTTTTAGCCTATAAATTGACTGTAGTACTGACCTTGTAACGTGCTGTGTCGCGTTTGCTTCTTAAGATCAGTTCACCTAAAAACCCTGCTAAAAATAGTTGTGTGCCTAAGATCATTGCAACCAGTGCAATATAAAATTGTGGCCTTTGGGTAATCAATCTTCCTGCTGGGTTTAGAAATAATTTATCTACGCCCAGGTACACTGCAAAACAAAAACCGATAAAAAACATAAAACTACCTAATAAGCCGAAGAGGTGCATAGGTCGCTTGCCGAATCGTGATAAGAACCAAATAGAGATAAGATCCAGGAACCCATGTATAAAGCGGTCCATCCCAAATTTGGTAACACCATATTTGCGCGCCTGATGTTGTACTACCTTCTCATCAATTTTATGAAATCCTTCATTTTTTGCCAAAACAGGAATATAGCGGTGCATTTCTCCATATACATCTACATTCTTTACCACTTCCTTTTTGTAGGCCTTTAATCCGCAATTAAAATCGTGTAACTTTAATCCAGAGGTCCTGCGCGCGGCGGCATTAAAAAGTTTTGAAGGCAAGTTCTTTCGTAATTTAGAGTCAAAACGTTTCTTCTTCCAGCCTGAGATAAGATCGTAGCCATCTTTAGCAATGAGCTCATATAATTCGGGGATCTCATCAGGGCTATCCTGGAGGTCAGCATCCATAGTGATTACAACAGTGCCCCGGGCTTCTTTGAACCCAGCATTCAAGGCTTGTGATTTCCCATAATTCTTTTGGAACTTAATGCCTTTTACACTTTTATTTTTCTCAGACAATTGCTGAATAATATTCCAGGAAGCATCGGTACTACCGTCATCAATAAAAATAAGTTCGTATAAAAACTGATTGGATTGCATTACTCTTGCAATCCAATCATGTAATTCTTGTAAAGATTCTTCTTCGTTAAGTAGTGGGATTACTACTGATATATCCATAAAAAACTAACCGGTTTAGTACTCTTCTTTTTTCTGCATCACCAATCCAGCGATCAAAGATACTACAAAACCAATAAAAAGATTCACTATCAGAATAAAACCAAATGAGAATGCGAAGAAGTATTTTTTAGTTGCATTCTCTTGAGCATCTAAAGCCTCCTGGGAAATACTTGGATTTCTCTCCAGAGCTTTCTCAAGATTAAGTTCAGTGGTTCTGGCTATAAATTCTGGTTCAATAAATTTTGCAAAGACATAAAAATAAACCATAAAAATTATAGCCCCTAATATGGTAATACCAATACCTGTTTTTAGTGCTTGACCTATCGATAATAGGCCTCCATTGGCTTCTTTGAATTTTTTAATACCCAATACGGCGAAAACAATTAGTAAAACAATTCCTAATACATTCAATGACCAGTGCGGTTCATACGTGTTTCCAAAAGAATAATTTAAAACGCTGAGAAGTATTGAAGCTATACCCAGGTAGAGGCCATAGTTGAGCATGATACTTTTTCTGGAGGGGTTTTGTTGATTTTCCATTAGTTTGAATTTTTGAGTTAAACAAATATAATTAATTAAGTCTTAGTTACTTAGTTTCAGTACATTATTTACAATTTAAAAAAGTGTAAAAACCATTGAAAAATTAGAAATTGGTTGTAACTTTGCAGCGGCAAGTCCCACACAACCAGCTCCCTTTGAATCCTCCAGGGCGGGAACGCAGCAAAGGTATTAGGTCGTAGCGGTGTGATGCAGGTAGCTTGCCATTTTTTGTGCCCTTTATTTTCATTCTTCAATTTACTTCTTCCTGAAAAAATCATTTTCTTTGCACTGTGTTATCAGCAAGGAAACAAGTCGTATTCATAACAGGCTCCTCTTCCGGAATCGGTAAGGTTACGGCGGAATATCTGGCCGATAAAGGATTCAAGGTCTATGGAACAGGCCGCAACCCGATCCGGGCTAAGAGAAGCTTTTCCCTTTTGCCCATGGATGTCTGTGATACCGAGTCGATTCGAAAGGCGGTAGAAGGCATTATGGCCGAGGAGGGTAGAATCGATGTACTGATCAACAACGCCGGCATGGGGATCACGGGTCCCCT
>JAAUYH010050312.1_pt1 | contig 36074 bp, 31 predicted proteins | sample 7278061 | NCBI WGS metagenome assembly JAAUYH01 (sample SAMN14350203, study PRJNA611818) | marine sediment metagenome | isolation source: surface marine sediment (0.6m) | place: French Polynesia: Moorea | collected 2018-08 | reverse complement strand
CAAATACAAAATTTGACATATTTCAGTCCGTCTTCAATTAAATTGAGTAAAGTTGGCATCGTTCATGTTATTGGTCGGTACTTTGTAAATGACACTGGTATTTTAAAAACCCGCTCTCCTGTTTAATCATCTACTTTTAGAGTTTGGAGCTTGCCACGTACCCCAAAGTAAGAACTTTAACACTTCCCAATAACGTAGTCCTATTGGACTTAAACTTGACTTACCAGTCAAAGTGGATAACTTTGATTAGGTTTTTGGTAAGTCCTTGTCTTTTCTATTTTGTTGTTCCTGCTTCGTCCTTTGTTATGTCTTACCAAAACTAACCACTAACCACTAACCACTCACACAGAAACTTGGTGCTGTTGTCCAACAGTTATTGATAATATTCATCAAACCCATCCCCAACTCCCAATCAGACAGTCCTTGATTATTATAATTAATGGCGATCGATTGACCAAGAGGTTTGTCTGTTCAAGGGCGGAGCCTGCGCACGACTTCGTCAATCCACTCATAAAATTCATTCTAGTACATTAGGCTCGCAGCTCATACAACCGTGGCACTTTTGGTGCGGTTGATAATACCAATTTGAAATAAGGATAGGACACTTTATTCTGTAAGGGCGATTGAGCAATCGCCTCTACTAACGCGCTCTGTTAACTTCTAGAAGTAGTTTTCTTAAACAAACCTATATATCCTTGATCATTATCCATAAGTATATCCATCCTTTTGATGAACTCGTCTTAATTTGTTGACATGAATGCTTTTTGCTTTTTGTCCAAAGACAGTAAAGTTAAAGCTATTAGATTTGGAACGAGGGTTAACTCGTCCGAAGTTACCCTCTTGGTCTACCGCTAAGTCTCCTGACTGCCATCCTTTAATTGGCTTAAGGGGGTTGTATCTAATGGGATATCCATATTTATTCAACCCTGCTTTTTGCCTTCCTCCATGTCCCTTGCAGGTAATAATCAAAGGCTGGTTGGCAAGAATTTCTAACTTATCTATCTGTCCAACACAAGCTGCATCATAAAAATGGGTTTTCTCCAAACCAAACCGACAACGATTAAATTTAGTTTGTCCCCCCGTTCCCGTAGAAACTGGCTTGCCAGTCTCTTTTAAAGTGTTGAATAACTTCCACCTGGTAGCATTAACCGCAGCAGCATCGCGTAATGGCTTTTTAGCTTGAACCAAAATAGACTTAAGCCAACTAGGTTTTTTGGCTAGAAATTCCTCGATAGATTTAGTCCCTTTTTTCTGATTGCATTTTTCACAAGCCAGACATAAATTACTGAGCCTATTTGAACCATTTCTAGCTTTTGGAACAATATGCTCTAGTTGCAAAGGAACATTTTCTTTAGAGCAATAAGTACATTTTCTGCCCCATTTTTCTAATAGATACTCTCTAACTTCATAGCCCAGTAATTCCCCTTGTTGATATTCAATCCCCGATATTTCAGGGTTTTCTAGTTTTTGGGGATCGAACCTCACCAATTCCATAGCAATAGAGCTAATAGAAGCAAAATTCATTAGTCGTTTCACCCAGGTCATAGTAGTTAAAACTCTATGCTCTAAACTAGGGGCTAACCATCCTTCAGGTCGTTTGCGATTTAAAAATCTTGGTTTTCTATATCTCAATCTACTTCGTCTCAAGCGACGAGATTGACGACGAGACTCTAGTTTCTTTTTGATTAATGAACCACGATGATTGAGTTCTCCGCACCAAATAAGAGCATCATTCAGAACTAAAGTTAAACCCGTAGTTTGAGAGCCTGGATCGATTTTTAGTTCTAGTTTTTGCTTGTTTGGAATACATTCTTTCTTGGCGCAACAGCGAGTGGGGGTTTCCCCCAAGACCGCGCTGCAACGCTTTTTGAGAATAATAGTAAAAGGAAACCTCCGATAAACCGCAGCTTTCCCCCCTTTAAGTAACTTTTTAGCTACCGATGGCTTACATGGGGTTAATGGTTTTTTCTTGGCATCTACAACTAAAACATAGTTGGTTTTTTTAATCATGGTTTTGATTAGTTCCTAATAACTAGGTAAAGTGTGCTTCGAGAATCTTGATTGAGCGCGAGATGTGCCGAGGTTTCCTCGGCTTACAGAATCGCGCTGTTGAGCTTGTTAGGCTAGAGACACTAAGGCTATAAACCTTTTCACCCGTTCCTTAATCTCTAACGACAGAGCATTGAACTAGCGTTCATTCAAAGGTGTCATGACTCAACCAAGGGAGATTGTTTAAAGACAACAATCTGACTCTGCAACCCATGACAGAATACATTCCTAGAGCTAACTAAGTTTGTATAGGTTTTTCATAGGTGTTGCAACCATTTTTTGATTTGGTATAATTTTCCCACCCTACCTTGTTTAATTAACTTGTTGTTTAAAATATTTCTCATTTAAAAAACCTTATTTATTAATACCGTAATTAACTAACTTAAAAAATTTTTTTAACAGAAATTTAGGTTTTGAGGTGACAAAAAGGTCTGAAATACCACTTTAAGCGGTTGAGTTCGTCAGTTTTAGCAACTGCGAGTGTGTGACCTAACCATAAAGCGGGTGAGCAACGTTCTTGGATTCCAAGCTGCGATTACTATTTATCAACAATTTTTCTATTAAGTGTAGAAATTAGCTACTAAAGCGAAAAATTTTCAAGAGAATAAAAAAGTCTATATAGATACAACAAATAATTGCTAACAATTAGCAATTAGTATGAAAATCATTTCTTTTTTGATGCTAATTATTTTTATTTGCAGGCAATTTAAAGTTAATGAAAAAATTTTTTCTTAAACAAAAAGCTTAAAAACTATTACTAACTTCTATTTTTTTTGCAGAGAAAAAACATATAATAAAGATAAGATAATCTTAATCTGCTCTTAACTTAAATTGAACTGACCGTTTTGCGGAAATCAACTAGGGAATAATATAAGATGCAAGATCGCGAAGCAACTAGTAAGAGTGGTAGTTACTAGCTAGAAATCAGTTAGCTTTGCAGACAGGGGGGATCGATCATGGTGGCAGCAATTGAAGTACATCAAACCTCTCAAGAGAAAGCTGGAGCATGGAAGGAACAATTAACCCTATTTTCCCCTGCTCTAAATCCCTCCCCTGTATCTAGTTACCAATCGGTAGATGCTCGACCAACCGAATCGCTAGTGCCATATAGTATTGTCCATAGCATCACTGGACGAGTCAGGTTTCGGGTGCGCCGACTGATTTACGATGCCGACTATGCCCATCGCCTACAAGTGTTGCTGGAAAACGAGCCCAATGTTACCCATGTTAAGCTCAAACCAACCGCCATGTCGGTTGCCGTTAAATATCAAACCGGACAGGTTTCAGATAAGCAGATGCATCGTCATCTAGGAAATTTGATTCAGCTAGCTGCTACCCCCATCTTCCCTGCTGCTTCAGAATCAGACACAGCAGAATCAGGAAACTCTTGGTCTAATTTGAAACTTCCAGTTTTGGCAACCTTTCTCGCTTTATTAGCAGGATCAGTAGGGCTACCTATTCCTGCTATGCTGATTGGAGGAACTGTTGCTGTTGCGAGCATCCCTGTGGCTAAAAGAGCCTTCGACAGCATCTGGAACAATAAGCGGTTAAATATTGACTGTCTCGACTTAATGGCGTTAACTCTCACCAGCTTACAGGGAAAGCTTATCACTCCATCTACAATCCTGCTGCTGCATGAAATTGGGGATCTGATCCGCGAGAGTACCGCTCGCCAATCTACCCGCAAAACTTTAGACCTCCTCGATTCTCTCAGCCAATTTGCCTGGGTAGAGCGCGACGGCACAAAAAAACAAATTCCTGTCCAACAGGTAAATCCAGGAGACGTTGTCATTGTCTATCCAGGAGAACAAATCCCAGTTGACGGTGAGATTCTACGGGGTAAAGCCTTAATCGATCAGCAACAACTCACTGGTGAGTCTATCCCTGTAACGCGAGAAGTTGGTCAAACGGTCTATGCTTCTACCCTAGTACGGGAAGGACAACTATACATCCTCACACAGCACACTGGGTCTGATACTCGCGCCGGACAGAGTATTAAGTTAGTGCAAGATGCTCCCGTTTACGATACCCGCATGGAAAACTACGCTGCTCAACTGGCCGATCAAGCAATTTTACCCGCTTTGTTCTTCTCGACGGGGGTATTAGTTACCACTGGCAGCATGGCACGAGCTGCTTCTATCCTCACCCTCGACTTTGTTACTGGCATTCGCGTCTCAGTGCCGACTACTGTTCTCGCATCCATGACCGCAGCAGCACAACGGGGTATTCTCATCCGTAGCGGACGCAGCTTGGAACAATTGGCTGAGGTGGATACAGTAGTTTTTGACAAAACTGGCACTCTCACTCAGGGAGATATAGTTGTAGTTGGAGTCAGAACAGTAAAGGAAAATACGATAATAAGAGTGCTAGAAATAGCAGCAGCAGCAGAAAAACGTCTTACTCATCCCCTTGCCTCCGCAATAGTACGTTATGCCCGAAAACAGGGAGTAAGGCGGTTGCACCGTGGCAAATGGAATTATCAAGTTGGTCTGGGCGTGCGCGCAAACATCAATGGAGAGGCAGTTTTAGTGGGAAGCGATCGCTTGATGAATCAGGAAGGAATTAGCCTCGAAGCACTGCACAGACAACATCGGGATCTTGAAGAAACTTCTCTGATCTATGTGGCAAGTAACGGTCAATTAGTAGGAGTAATTGAATACGCCGATCCCCTACGCTCGGAAAGCAAAACTGTAATTAAACAATTACACGATCGAGGGCTAGATATTCACATTCTGACTGGCGATCGCCGAGATCGAGCTTTGACAGTTGCCAAAGAATTAGGGATTTCATCAGACAATATTCATGCCGAAGCTTTTCCCGAGCAAAAGGCAACTATTGTTCGTCAATTGCACGAATCGGGCAAAACAGTAGCATTTGTTGGGGATGGGATTAATGACTCAGCAGCCCTAGCTTATGCGGATGTCTCCGTTTCCTTTGGCTCTGGCTCAGAAGTGGCGCGGGAAACTGCGGATGTAGTGTTGATGGAAAATGACTTGAGCAGTCTAGTTAAAGCAATCGCCCTTGCTCAACAAACCCAAACACTAATCAAGCAAAACACTCGCCTGGCGGTAATTCCCAATGTGGCTGCACTTTCTGTCGCTACAACGGTGGGACTAAATCCCCTCCTAGCTGCTGTAGTCCACAACGGTTCTGCGATCGTTGCGGGAGTGAACGGACTTCGACCTCTAATTGGTGATACTCAAGATTGACATCCTCACCTAGCTAAAGCAAGGTGATTCCTACAGGAATTAAATTCCGTCGGTGGGTTCACCATTCATCGAAAACCCCAACGGGTCTTCTCCAGATGCTATCAAGGCGAGTCCCGCCTCTGTGATATTTAAACTTGCTACTTTATCTGCATTTGCAGTATAGTTGCAACTACTGTTTTGACATTTAAAAACAGCTTGAGTTTTTCTGTTTTCTGCCGATATATAGTTGCACTTTGGACATTTTCTTGATGTATTTCTAGGATTAACTTGAACTAGTTGACCACCATTCCAAGCAAGCTTATATTCTAGTTGACGGATCAACTCTCCCCAACCTTGGTCAAGAATTGCCCGATTTAAACCAGATTTTTGTTTAACATTTTTACCTGGATTTTCTACTGTTCCTTTGGCTGACTTGCTCATATTGACTATCTTTAAGTCTTCAAGAATTACTATGGCGTGGTTTTTGCTCAGTTCACTTGAAATCTTGTGAAGATAATCGTTACGAATATTAGCAATACGGATATGTAGTTTAGTTATCTTAGACTTTAACTTTTTCCATTTATTAGAAAACTTTTCTTTTTTAGCTAATTTTTTTTGTAGTTTAGCTAGCTTGGTTTTCAGTTTCTTAAATATATTTAATGGTTCATAATATTTTTCATTTGATAGAGTTAAAAACCTGATTACTCCCAAATCGCCTCCAATAATCGAACTCGAAGGATGCTTGGGTATTTCTACATCTATTTCAACTTGAATAGATACAAACCAGTGTTGTCCTTTTTTAGAGACGGTTACATTTTTAGCTTCACCTACAACATCTTGACTTTTGTTGTACCTAACCCATCCTATTTTGGGCAGAAATACTCGTCCATTATCATTATCTACTTTAAATCCTTGTGGATAACGAAATGAGTCACCTTGCCCTTTCTTTTTGAATTTAGGAAATTGTTTAGGATTAGTTTTATCAAAAGCTTCTTTTAATGCTTGTGATAGATTTTTTAAGGATTGCTGCAAAGCTTGTGAGTGAACTTGTTTAAGAAAAAACAAGCCTTCTTCTTTTTTCCATCCAGTTAATTCTTTGGTTAATCCAGCATAGGACAAACAAGACTGTTTAGCGTTCAATCTTTCTTTTTGAAATGCCAAACCTTTATTCCAAACCAGTCGTGAGCAACCCGCAAATTGAGACAGTTTTCGGGCTATAGTCTGATTGGTCTTGAGTCTAAATTTATATGCCTTCCTTATAATCATAGATTTATAATATCATTGGTCTATGAAAAAGCGATTCAGCGCGGTCTTGGACTCCCGCTTACAAGCTCTTGAAATGAATTCAAGAGACAGCGGATCGGCTTTCCCCCACTCGCTGTTGAATCAAGAAGTCAACTGATATTCGTACTGGCAGGCATTGCGTGTTTAAACTTCAGGTTCACTTGGTTTTTGTGACTAAGTATCGGAAAAAAGTTTTTACTGATGTAATACTTAAAGATATGGAAATTATTTTTAGGGATATCTGCAAAGATTTTGAAACAGAATTAATGGAAATGAACGGTGAAACTGACCATGTCCATTTATTACTTAACTATCCACCAAAAGTATCTATTTCCAAGGCGCGTTAACAGTTTAAAAGGTGTATCCTCTAGGCACCGAAGCGAAAACAACATCCAAAATGAGCCTCGATATTATTGGAAAGGTGGTTTATGGTCGCCTAGCTATTTTGCTGGCTCTTGGGTCGGTGCGCCATTATCAATAATTAAACAGTATATTGAACAACAGAACCGACCATTATAGACTCGCTCTTTACCCCGCCCGTTCGAAGAGACGGGGCAAGAAGCTCGCACGGTAAAAAGAAAGGAAATTGAGGCTTGTATCCTGAATTCAGATCGGTCAAATTAGCGATCGCGCTTTTGCTGATATTATTTCTCAAAAGTGGTAAAAGACATTCAGCAGAGTATTATTATTAGAATTAAGAATGGCTTGTCAATATTTTTGATAACTGGTATTAGACTAGGAAACAGAGCCAGCCCAACTCGCCCTTGCTAACTAAGAAACTTGTGAGAAATTATTGCAACTTAGTTCGGTAGTATGATAGCTTTTATGATAAATCTAATCATAATTATTCTCAATTACTCAATTGAAACAGCACTAAAACTGTTATGCACCCGTGGTTTCACTTATTAGTTCGAGTCTCTAAACCAATCTTGTCCACGTTAGTTTATGCCGGAGCTAACAGTTTCTTAAGCAGCATTCAGTCAGAACTCAAAAACCAGCAGAACCATCACACCAAGAGAATGCTCGACTCTGTGGGAATTAAAGAGCAACAACTTGGAGAAATTCAAAACTCGCTCCAAAACGTTATCTCAGCCATTGGTTTAGATGATTTTGAAGAATTCAAAGGAAGCCTCTCACAGCAGGATCTGTCTAACCAAAAACAACAGACCTGGGAACAGGATAAAAGTTTACAGCAGCAATTAATTGTCCAACAAGAGCAGAATCTTTGGCAAATGGTTGCCACAGCGCAACAAACCACACTACGACAATTGCCTGAAATAAACAAAAACCTAGAGCATTGGCCTCTGCGTTTATCGCCCGCACAACTACAAAAATCTTCTGCTGCCGATGTTCCCCTGCCACTGCGAATTTTTCTGATACCTCCCAAAGTTCCCTTTCAAGGATTGGAAGGAATTGCTCTTAAAACTCAAGAGATAGAACAAAAATTAGCTCAAGGACTGCGAGAATTCTTAAGTCAAAACTATTCATCCCACTGTCAATTTAGACCAACAGAATTTTTAGGCGGTGCTTGGCAGAGTCAGAATTTTCACGGAGAAGCCAGTATCAAGATGCTGTTTGAGCAGCTCAAAGAACAGCCAACTTTGATTCTAGAGTCGGAAATTGAGGGGGATTATCTCAATTTACGGATAGCTTACTGGGATTTAGGACAAGAGAAATATTGCTATGAAACTATTTTGAGGCTGTCTTACCGAGAGTTGCTAGAAGAGTCAGTAATAGCCCGTGCCTTGAAATGGAAAGATACTAGAGAGCGACTCCTGGCATTGGGTAAAAACCCCGAAGATATCGAGCGCTTGGGGGGTAAAAATGCGATCAATCTGGCAATTTGGTTAGAAGCAGAACAATTGCAGGCTGCTGGTATTGACATCAAAGAACTTGCTTTTGACTACCAGATCGATAGAAAAGATTTGGAGACACTATGCCAATTTGTTACTGTCTGTCACTGTCTCGTTGCTGGTTGGGTAGCAGATTTTTACTATCTAGTTAACTATGACCTACCCCCTCACCTGCCACAGATTCTGCCACAGCTTACTAAACAAGAGCTATCTGAGCCAAAATCGCGACAAGCAGCCCTTTGCGTTACGGGAGCTATCTATCAAAGTGTTTTCTCTGCTTTAGCTCACCAAAGAGCGGACGGTTTACATTTACTCGCGTTAAAACTTGCCCAGAGTCTCGCTCATCTACCCGATAAGTTTTTGGCGAGAGAGCAACTCTATAACTCTTTTCAGATTTGGCTCAAACAGCATCAATTGTTTCCCATTGAAGGGAGGGAGGATTTAGATAAAGTCGAGTTAACTTTAACCCTAAAAGACCGAGAATACCTCGAAACCCTCAAAACCTGTTTATCAGAGCTTGGGGATGAATCGGGTTTGAGGCAGGTACAAGAGCTGTTGAGAAAGCTTAACAACTTCAAAATACCAACTCGACCTCCTCAACTGACAAATTGTTCTCTGTTACATACTTTTACTTTAGGAGCGGGAAAAGCAACTCCCCTTGCCATTAGCCCTGACGGGGGAATCTTGATTAGTATTAGCGATCGCCGCACGATTGAACTATGCCCTTTCCAGCCCAGAGGCTGGCAAACTGCTAGCAGTCTCAAACTAGCAGCCCATCAAGGCGAGATTTTGACTTTTACCCTTAGTCCCGACGGCAAGACTATTGCCAGTAGCGATCGCACTGAAAACAGAAGCTATATTAAAATTTGGAATCTACAAACAGGAAACCTCCAGCGAACGCTTTTCGGTCATAGACAACCAATTCGTTCCCTCGCTATCAGTACTTACCACTCCCACAGCGAGTGCCAATTCCTTGCCAGTGGAAGTCACAAAATCAAACTTTGGGATTTGTCAACAGGAGAGTCATTTCAGACTCTCTTTGGTCATAAGCAGTGGGTTTCTTGCTTAGCCATCAGCAATGATGCTCGGACTCTGATTAGTGGCAGTGAAGACACAACCATCAGAATCTGGGATTTAACTACGGGAGATTTGATTCGTACCCTCAAAGGACATCAAGGTTGCGTTCGCTCTCTCACTATTAGTCCCGACGGACGAACTCTGATTAGTGGCAGCGATGACCACACTATCAAGCTGTGGGATTTAGAGGCGGGAAAATTGCTTTACACCTTGATCGGACATTCAGGGGCGGTTCAAGCTTTGACTATCAGTACCAATAACCAGCACCTCATCAGTGGCAGTGAGGACAAGACGATTAAAATGTGGCATATTCAGACAAAACAATTACTGCGGACGCTTATCGGTCATGCAGCACCAGTAAAGGCGATCGCCATTAGCCCCGACGGACAAACTCTGGCAAGTGGCAGTAGCGATCGGACGATTAAGATTTGGCAAGCTAGACAAGAGTTGTTGCTTTCTTAGTTCGATATTGGTTGAGGCACTTGGTTTTCTTGTTGCACCGTATTGATAATATTCATCAAACGCAGCCCTAACTCCCAATCAGAGAGTCCTTGATTGTTATATTTAATCGCTATGGAAGCTGCTGGGCGATTAATCCGAACCCAATTGACATATTCATCTGCATCTAAAGCCTGTTTTAAACGACGGGCAAAATCCGCATCAATTGCTAATTGAGGCATTTTCAAACGAACTCGTCCAGGAACAGCATGAGCGATCTCGAAGAGATCCGCTTCGCGGTGCGCATAACCTAGGAGATCGGTTTCTGGTGCTTCGCTCTCTTCTCCAGTCGAATTAGAATTATGAGAATTATTAGAATTATTGCTCTCGATTACTGCGGATGGTGGTTCTTTTTTTAGTTGGATAAAGAGTTGACGGGCTAAACTTGCCACCAACAGATTTACTAGTAAGGCATTTGCTCCTCGCAGTTGAAATCGGCTAGTAACGAATACTGCGATCGCCACTGGGAGAATCATCTCGATCTCTCCATGTTCTTTTAAAAATGCTCTAACGTTGGAGGTTGCATCTTCTGGGGAAAGGTTACTGAGATTATTGGTTGAAGTTGTAGCTGTCATGGAATAATTTACTTTTACTCTATAGGTTAAAGAAAAATGTGCTTGGGGTAATTGAACCTCCCATCGTCGGAGACGAGGGATTCCCATATAGACTCTTAGCTAGACTGCAATAGTCCCCGCCAGAACGCCATTACTGGGCAATTTCACCACGGGCGCACCGACCGCAGTTAATCCTCTATTACGTACAACTTCGTGCCTCCGCTACATCTCTATCTTGCTCATATCCGCACTCATTACACTTATGTACTCTTATATTGAGTTCTTTCTTACCTGTATGAGTGCCACAATTAGGACATATTTGAGATGTGAAATTCTTATCTACTTTAGAGAAATATGTATCCGTTACTGAGCATACATACTCTAGTATATTGAAGAATTGACCTAGCCCCATATCAACGGATTGTTTGCAGAACATACCTTTACTCCAAGATGTAAAGTTTATATCTTCTACAAATATCATTCCTACTCCATTACATAATTGATGGGAGAGTTTGAAATGATAGTCCTTTCTTCTATTAGCTACTGCTTCATGTAATAGGGCTATTTTTCTCTGTAGTTTGTTCCATTTAGAAGAACCAATACGTTTCTTTTTCAGCTTTCTTTGTAGTAATTTAATCTTACGCAGTGCTTTGTCTAAGAACGAGGGTCGAGCGATTACATTTCCATCAGAAGTAGATAGCATACTTTTAATACCTACATCTATACCTACAGCATGACCATGAGGTAAAGGTAAAGGTACATTAACATCAAGTTGAATCGTTACATTAGCATAATAACCAGATGCTTTCTTAATGATTTGAACTTGTTTAATTTTGAAACCTGACCGAATATCTCTAGATTTTCTCAACTTAATATTTTTAAGTAGAGGCATCTTGAGGTAATTACCATTAATCTCAAACTTGTTACTCAGAAGATTAAAAGATTTCATCTTCTTTTTGTAACGTGGAAATCCCATTCCTTTACGAGTCATATCATTGAATGCTCTATCCAACTTTCGTAATGTTTGTTGCATAGCTTGAGCGTTACCAGATTTCAAGTAAGGGTTAGTTTTCTTAGCCTGAGTAAGTTCAGAAGATTGAGTATGGTAAGACGGATATTCAAATGGTTCAACAACATATTCAGAGATTATCGAACACTTATTAATATCACAACTACGGCTGTTATACCAAAGTTTTCTTTTGTATAGAGCATGATTCCAAACAGATTTACAAACATTGAGATTATGTTCAATTATTTCTATCTGTTTATCTGTTGGATGTAACTTGTAGTTGTAAATTAGATTAAGCATTTCGACCTCATGCTATGTTGTTATGATACTTATCATACTACAGTTTTTTACAAAATACAAGAACTAATTGTAAACTTCACGATTATTAATCTAAACCCTGACTGTCATTCATCCCGTCACGGGACGTGAGGGTCTTCTGCCAGAAGAGAGATAAAAGTTTAAAAAGGCTTATTTGCTTTTAGCTGCAAGAATTGGCTTGGCTCGATATCCTGTGGGTTCTAGAGCTTGAATCAGAGACTCAACACTAACTTCTAGACAGTCAGCGATCTCGAAGAGATCCGCTAGTCTTCGACGCACTTCGTGTACGCGGTGCGCCACTGTAACTTTTTTTTGGGACAGATTTACTTTCACTTTGTTAACTCCTGCAACTTTTTGCAGAGCTTCTCTAACGGTTTGAGCGCACATCTCACAGTGAAGCTCCTCAACCTGTAATTGAATTTCTTTGGTTGGCGAACGTTTAAAGAACCAGTTCATGATTAATTTCCTTTTGATCGTAATTGTTTATCCTTCTTCTTCCTTTGTTTTGTCATAATTGTGCAAAATTACTGCATATTTGATCTCTGGTGAGTCGGAAGCTGTAAGTTCATCCATTGGGGCGTGAATACTGTGAATTTGAGCTTTGGTGAGAGAACTTTTAGCCAGATGGGGAGTATCAGGTTGGTCTCGATCTACCCATTCATAAAATTCGATAGTATCGGGATTGCAGAAAGTACAGCCATGACACTTATCGGGAATCGGTAACTTGCGTACCCTTCCTTTTTTAATTAACTTCAAGAGCATTTGCCTGAGTGCGTCTCCATCCATATGAAAGTGCAACTCCATTTCTGCTAAAGAAACGCGATGATAATCGAGTACAAAGTCTTGCAGTTCTTTAAGAATCATTTTTAGGAATTTATGGTAATCGAGTGTGTTGAGTTTTCAGGTACTTAAGAACTCATGTGACCTTCAGACTTCAAAAAAATTAGGGTTGAATCCATGTCTAGGAATTATCTCATTTGTCCTCTACCTTTTTTAATTAATATCCTTTTCATTTAACTTGGCTACAGATGATTTACGCGGAGACCCGGGGACAGGGTGACGCGGAGATTGATGTGTAGCGGTAATTTTTGAAATTCTTATAACTTGTTTAGCATTGGTCTAAGTGCATATCTATCGCTGGCAAAAGTTTCTTTCCATTTCCACCAAACAGAAGCAATGACAATTGATTAGGAAGTTTTGGATTTCTGTGAGAATCATCTAAAACTCCGTGAGCATTATTAGAAAAATCATTTTTAGTAGTTTATGCGATCGAGTGTTTTAATAAATGCTATAGATTCTTAAATTAGAGATTTTATTAGCTACATTAAGTGCCGTATAGTAATCTTTTGCAAGATTATTAGCATTAATTTTAGTCATAAAACTGTTAGTTATAGGTAATCATTCTCATTTAATGATATTAGTAAGTTACCTCAATAACTCACGCTCCACATAGATGTTCATAAAAGCTTAATCTTATGTGCTTTGTCCTGCACTCAAATAACAGTGACAGTCTGGTTTGTCTATTAGAGATTGGGCTAAGGCATTGAGGGCGGTTGCTGCCAATAAACCACCACCGAGAGAACCAAGTATAGTAATAAAAGGAACACCAGAACGCATCAGCAAACGTTTAGCTGCGGGTGCATGACTAAAGCCAATGGGCATACCAATAATCAGAGCGGGATGTAGCAAATCATCTTCGATCGCTCGACAAATAGAGATTAATACCGAAGGAGCATAGCCGATAACCAAAATACAGCCAGAAGTTAGCTGCTGTAAATCTTTGTGCCAAGAGGTAGAATGCCAAAACTCTTGTTCCGCTTCTGCTGCATCTGTAAGATGAGGATTATCCATTAAAGTTGTTATCTGGCAGCCGAGATGAGCCAGTCGAGTATGGTCGCAAGCAGCCACAATAGCTGGAATATCCCCTACAATCTGACAGCCCGATTTGAGAGCCTCTCTCGCAGCAGCAATTGCTCCTTGACTAACTCGGATAAAATTAACTAAGCTCACATCGCCACAAGCTAATACCAGTTGGGAAAGTAAATCTGCTTCAATTTCCGAGCGGTCTGATAAATCTGGTAACAAAAGCTTTAAGGATTCTGCAAAAGATTCGGGGTGGGAGGGAGTAGCTGCATCAAGAGCATCCCAAAAGGTTTCGAGTTCTACAAGTTGAAGTTGGGCGATCGCATTTGCTCTGACAGTTTGACAAAGGGTGTCCCGTCCTAACAACCCTTCTAAAGCAGATGCAGTTTGTCGTAGTTTAGCAATTTGTTCGATAACGTTGCGATATTGCTGCTGAAGTTGAGGAATAAGAATATCGGTTGCTGGTGGTAAGGTTTCAATAGACAGTAACTTGCGGATATGTTCCAGTTGAAACCCCTGTTGTTTAAGAGCAAGAATTTTTCGCAGTTGTTGGACATGACTTTCTGCATACAGACGATAATTACTACGCGATCGCGCTGCTTCTGGCAACAGTCCAATCTGGTGATAGTAGCGTACCATGCGCGGAGTTAGACCGTTGCCTACTTTTTCTGTAAGTTGTTTGATTGTTAAGTATTGATTCATCATGCTTGACCTTAACACCAATGTCAAAGTGTAGTTTGAGTGAGTAGTCAAATTTATACCTGTTGATTAAGACACACATAGCCTATGCTCCCAGGTCAAAGGTCATAGTAAGCAATACTGTTCGTTTAACGATTAGTGCTTCGCTGAATGGGGACTTGGGGACTTGGGGACTTGGGGAGACCCAACTCGTCGCTTCGCGAGTGGGGAACTGGGGAATTGGGGAACTTTTTTTTTTCCCCCCCTATCTTCCCTATTTCCCTATTTCCCTACTTCCCTACATTTCCCCACACCCTATTTAACAATTAATATCCTAATTTGTAGTTCATTTATACTATCTATAATGGCTCAACTTACCTTTGATAGAATTTTATACAAATATACAGAGGCCTACGCAGCAGCTATCTGTGGAATTTTGGTTTTTTTCGGCTGGCTTTGCCTTCATTTCAACTGGATTGGTTTGGCTTTATTGATTTTGACCGCAGCTTATGTGATTGGCGGTTATGAAAGTACTAAAGAGGGACTCACTACCCTCTGGCAAGAAAAAGAGCTAGATGTAGATTTATTAATGATTGTGGCTGCTTTAGGGGCAGCTAGTTTGGGTTTATGGCGACGAGAATATTATTTAATTGTCGATGGTGCAGTTTTGATTCTGATTTTTGCCATTAGTGGTGCTTTAGAAAGCTTTGCTATGCAGCGCACCGAGCGCAATATTCAATCTTTAATGGCAGTTACTCCCGATACTGCTAGGGTTATCCACAATGGTCGAGAAACCAAAATAGCGATCGCACAATTACAAGTGGGAGATGTGGTTAAAGTCAAGCCTGGAGAAATGATACCCACTGATGGAATTATTTTAGAAGGAGCAACTACTGTCAATCAAGCTCCCATTACAGGAGAGTCTATTCCTGTGGATAAAGCTATCGGGGACGAAGTTTTTGCAGGTACTCTCAATGGCAATGGCGTATTACAACTCAAGGTTCACCAACATCCAGAAAGTAGTCTGATTCAAAGAGTAATTCGTCTCGTCGAACAAGCCCAAACCCAAGCCCCTCCATCTCAGCAATTTGTAGAACGTTTTGAACGAGGTTACGCCAAAGTAATTGTCTTATTGGGTCTAATTTTAGGAACTTTACCTCCTTTTGTTTTGGGTTGGGACTGGGAAACGACTATTTATCGAATGCTCATCTTTTTAGTAGTAGCCTCTCCTTGTGCTTTGATGGCATCAATTATGCCCACTCTGCTATCGGGTATTGCTTGTGGGGCGCGACAGGGAATTTTATTTAAAAATGGAGCGCAGTTAGAAAAAATTGGTCGAGTAAGAGCGATCGCTTTTGATAAAACGGGTACTCTCACCACAGGACAATTACAGGTAGCAGACATTATTCCCGCAGCGCAACAATCTACCAAGCGAGTGTTACAATTAGCTGCTGTGATCGAATCTGGTTCGGAACACCCCATTGGTGAAGCTATTATCCAAGCAGCACATAAAGCTAACTTGTCATGGCAAAGCGCAACTAAAATACAAGCTCAAACAGGTCAAGGAATTATAGGAGAAGTAGCAGGAGAAAAGGTTACAGTGGGTAAAGCAGTATCACTCCCTTGCTCTCCTGAATTGAAGCAAGTTAGTAATAGGTTAGAAACAGAAGGTAAAACCGTTGTCTGGGTGAGTTTAGCTGAAGAAATTATCGGTATTATTGCCGTTGCGGATACAGTAAAACCAGAAGCAGCAAATGCGATCGCTAATTTAAAACAACTGGGAATCGAAACAACAGCGATGCTGACAGGAGACAATCAACCCACAGCCCAAAGCGTAGCTCAAACCCTGAATCTCGATCGCGTTCATGCGGAATTATTACCAGAAGATAAACTAACAGTCATCAGACACCTACAACATAAGTACCAAAATGTAGCAATGGTAGGAGATGGAATTAATGACGCTCCTGCTTTAGCTGCTGCTACTGTGGGAGTAGCAATGGGAGTTACTGGTACGGATGTCGCTTTAGAGAGCGCGGATATTGTTTTAATGTCAGATAATTTAGAAAAATTATCCCAGGCGATTAAACTTGGTCGTCGTGCTAATCGCATCGTCAAACAAAATATCACTTTCGCTCTCTCGTTTATCTGCTTGCTGTTGGTAGCGAATTTAATCGGTAGTATTAATTTACCCTTGGGAGTAATCGGACATGAAGGTTCGACCTTATTAGTGACTTTAAATGGTTTGCGCCTGCTGAAATAAAAAACATCTTAAAATGCGAGCGGGAATTCCCGCCCCGTTCAGGGGGCAGGGATGTGATTGCGAGCGCGATAAGTTATTGGTCATAGTTTTACAGTTTGGATACAGAATCTTCATATAACAAGGGTTTGAGCCGTTGTATAATAATTTTGTACGTAAAATCTAGCTAAAAATTGCTGTAACTTCGTACAAAGCAACGCACCTAGAAAATTTGGAATATGGGGTTCGATGAGAGAGTCTCATCGGTAAAATTCCAAGCGTAATTAGATGTATGAGTATTTTTTCTAATACGCGCTTTACCGAAGGACATTCGGGGAAAGAAATTGACTTTCAAATTGTCGTACTGTCGGGGAATTGTGATAGCTGTCATAGTTCTAGATAAGTGGCGTAGGGCAGTAAGGTTTATCTCGCGAGAGATAAAGCCCGCATGGGTTTAGCCTGCGGGAGAAGTCACAGGTCTAAACAAGTAACTCGAACATCAAAAAGAGTTTCAATCCAGACCCTAGCACCACCACAAATAGGATTATCAGGACGATACACAACGCGACATCCTCCTGGAATTTCTACCTGGTGTCCATACACATTAGTATTTCCTTTTTTCACCGTAATTACTGCCTGTTTTTTTTGGTGCTTTTTATTGTCTTGAATTTTGTGTGTATTAACGTGAATGATTGTTTTAGCTGGCTTTCTAGGATTACGCCAACGAGGAGCAGGACCTCTTTTCCCTTTCTCAATTATGGGTTTGCCCTTGAATAAAGGAATCAACCACATCTTTCCTGTCTTGTAAGCCCCTTCTACTCTCCCTGCAATAAGAAGAACTCTAAGTCTAGCAGAAGAGATATTTAAGATTTTCGCTGCTTCTGAAGTACCAACTACCATCAAACTATAATGCTATCGTAATAGTTTTAATATAGCTTATGAGCAATAACTTTAAAGAAAACTTAATTAGCTTGCAGAAATTACTACATAGTTGAGACCTGCTAATTCTACCTTCTGCGATCTTTAACCCTTAAGCTAATAGCCACAAATAAACCAGCAACGATTAGTGAAATTGCTCCGAAGCTTGTCTGTAAGTTCAAATCATTCAAGCCTTTAAAGAATAGATCGAAAAAGCTAATTGCACCACCAAAAGCTCCAAAATATATGCCAAGTCCTAAACCTGCTCTCTTTTCTGGGACTAGTTCTAAGACAAAGGGTACAATTCCATTGAGTACTGTACTAAAAGCGAAAGCCATTAAGATCAAGCCTATTACCAAGGTAAAGATCGAACTAGCAGACAAAATAAGTTTTAATAAGATTGCTGTTAACATCATTCCCCCCAATACTAAGGGAGTATTGCCGACGTAAACTGCAAAATGTCCCGCAGGAACAGCAAATATTGCCAGTAGCAGACTGAAGCCTAACAGCCCCGAACTAGCAGACTGACCGAAATAAATGCTTAGTCCAGCCATTAAAAAACGCAAACTCCAACCAATAGCAATACCAACTCCAACTACAAGGGCTACGATCCGAAATGGAATCCTGGGTAAACTTTGAGAAACGTTTTGAGGTGCAATTGGAGGTGTTACCTGACGTAAAAAAGCTGTCGCTCCTAATAAGACAAAAGAACCAAGGGCAAAAGCAAATAAAGGACCCATAGACAAAATGAAATTATATGCTGTAAAGCGAAATGCCCCAATTAATTGCTGCACTAAAGTTAAACAGCTTGCTGCTAGGGGTAGCTTTGGTTCTGGTGTTGCTAGTCTTAATAGTGCAATAACTGGGCTACGAAATATCGCCATTGCTGAAGCCCAGAATACCGCGATTAAAGGTAAACTCCAACGCCAAACTGTAACAGGAGCAATCAAAAATCCGATCCAGGGCAAAATAATAAAGAATGTTGCAGCTAAAACTACTCCAACCTTGATCAAGGGTTCGCGAGTTCCCAAAAGTTGAAAAGATCGGTCAGAAAAACCTCCACAAATTGGTTCAATTAATGCTTCTAAAGCGTGTTCTATGATTAGGATAATTCCAGCTAAAGATTTGGAAAACCCTAACTGAACCAGTAAATTAGGTAAGTAGAGAGAATAGATAACCCAAGCTAAAGTAATTGAGCCTTGCACCGCTACGATTCCGCTTATGCGTTGCCATTGAATGTTGGTTGATTTCATTTTTTTGTCGCCAAGGATACTAAATCCCTTTGACATAGGTTACTTATATATAGCCCCCGTGTTTCTCCCAATATTGGAGGACTTTAATTAATTTAACCCCAACGGGTGCGATTAAAACTAGTTGGTGATTAAGAAAAGCGATCGCCATTTAATCAAACTAAAGCGATCGCTTTTAATGCTATTGTTTGTTAGAGCTAATATCTTTAATGTCTCCACTGCCAAAAACGCTAGTGTCAAAGTGATGAAGAAATGATTGATTCATCACCCAGGTAAATGGGCTGGTAACACTGAAAAAGCTACAATTCCTAAAAAAGCAAAGCTTGAGACTGTTTCCAGTAATGCCACCTGTTGGATTTTAGTTGTACAGTACCAAGTCTTTTGCCACAGAATCATGGTAAACTTCACCAAGGCTATCCCAAATGCAGAGGCTGTAATTGCCATGAGCCATCCAGTCAACCAAAGTGCCAGAACGATCGCACTTGCAATCCCATGAAAGATAATACCTGGAATAAATATTTATCCTTCCTCATCCTTTATGCCTTATCCTTCATCTTTTATCCATTCATAAAATTCTAGTGCATCAGGATCGCAACTCGTACAACTGTTGCATTTTTTGGTGTTTGATAACTTTCGCACCCTACCTTTTTTAATTAACTTGTTGAGCATTGGTTTAAGTGCATCTCCATCGATTTGAAAGTGCCGTTTCATATCTGCCAAAGAAACACGATTATAATTGATGAGAAAGTTTTGTATTGCTTTTAAGATCATTAGTAGAGAAAAATCAAAAATTAGCTATATCTTATGCTCAAGAATTTAACAAAAGCCCCAATTTAAGCCCTTGAATATCAATACAAAGCTCGTGGGAAATATTGGTTAATAATTAGTAAATTCTAAAGAGGGGTTGAGGTTTTAGCCCTCTGCTATCTTCCTTGAGGGCGAGCAACGGAAATTTTATGGGGACTGTGAGATAACTTGAGTAGGAAAATTGTTCCCACCATAGCTACCACACCAGCGATAATCCAAGCTAGGGAAGAACCTGGATGTTGAGGGAAAGTAGCAATTTGATAAAACATAGTAGCTACCCAATAACCTAAACCTGTAGTCCAACCAGCAACCAACAACATCCAACCTAAATTAGTTTCACGATAAACTGCACCTGTAGCAGAAACACAGGGAAAGTACATCAACACGAATAAGAGATAGGCAAATGCTCCTACTTTACTATCAAATCTTTTTGACATCTGTCCAAAAGTACCTACTGCTACTTCTTGTTCTTCCGCTACACTTTCTTGGTCTTGTACATCACCGATATTTAAGCCAATAGGATCGAGTAATTGATTGCCAAGATCGGCTAAATTAGCGGGAATACTACTCACAGCTTCGCCAATACCGCCCCAAAAATCAAAATCTGCTTCTTCGGCTACTTCTCCTGACTCTTCTATTGCTAACTCACTGTAAATAGAATTGAGAGTACCAACCATTGCTTCTTTGGCAAACACTCCTGTAAAAATCCCCACAGTAGCGGGCCAGTTTTCTTGACTAACTCCCATCGGAGCAAATAGGGGGGTAATAGCTTGGCTAGTAGCGGACAAAATTGAACCTTTGCTGTCTTGTTTTCCAAAAGAGCCATCCGTACCGACAGAATTTAATAAACTCAAGACCATCACCATCAGTACAATTATCTTGCCTGCTTTGAGTAAAAATCCTCTCAGTCTGTCCCAAGCGCGGATGAATAGCCCTTTGGGCTGAGGAATATGATAGGGCGGTAACTCCATGACAAAGGGTGAGGCTTCCCCCTGCATAATGGTATTTTTCATGACTAGCCCTGTGAAGATAGCAGCAGCAATACCAATTAAATACAGACCAAAAACCAGATTTTGTCCGTTACGAGGAAAGAAAGCAGCAGCAAACAAAGCATATACAGGTAATCTCGCCCCACAAGACATAAACGGGTTCATCATGATGGTCATCAAGCGATCGCGCTTATTTTCGAGGGTTCGCGTTGCCATAATTGCAGGTACATTACAACCAAAACCCACTAACATCGGCACAAAAGATTTACCTGGTAATCCCACCAAGCGCATCAATTTATCCATAACAAAGGCTGCCCTTGCCATGTAACCAGAGTCTTCGAGAATTGAGAGAATCACAAACAGTAAGCCAATTTGGGGAATAAAAGTAGCTACAGTTTGAACACCACCACCGATAGAAGTCACAAACCCGATTAACCATCCTGGGGTATTGAGAGATTCTAACCAAGCTTGAGGCGCATCAACCAAGACAGTCCCAACAGAAATATCAAAGAAATCAATAAATGCACCACCGATATTAATGGCAATAAAAAACATTAGGTACATAACCCCTAAAAACAGAGGAATGCCAATCCAACGATTGAGGACAAATTGGTCGATTTTGTCCGATGTGGTGCTAGTAATATCTCTAGTTTGTCTTACTGAACTTTGGATCAAGCTACGGATAAAGCCATAGCGGGTGTCCGCAATAATAATATCTATGTCTTCGTGTAATAGTTGGTGAATCTTACGGCGATTTTCAATAACAATTTTATCTAATTCTTTCCCTTTTACTTCGGGGGCGACGCGGTCTTCATATTCTAGTAATTTTAGAGCGAACCACCGCGTAGAAATCTTGTGATTGCGCCCTTTTTCCCTAACCAGTTGTTCAATTAGGCTCAGGGTATCTTCAATTACTGCTGGATAAGCTACCACCCTAGGCAGATTACTAGGATTATCGATTAATTCATTAATTTTGCTTCTGAGGAGGTCGATTCCTTCTCCTAAAAAAGCACTGATGGGAATGACTACACAACCCAATCTTTCAGCAAGAGCATTGGTATTGATGTCTAATTCTCTCTCCCGCGCCACATCGATCATGTTCAGTGCCGTTACCATTGGTACACGCATCTCCATAATCTGAGTAGTTAGATATAGGTTGCGCTCCAAGTTAGAAGCATCCACGATATTAACAATTAAATCCGCTTCTCCAGTGAGTAAATAATCTCGGGCAATCAACTCATCTAGTCCCGTGCTTTCATCTTCTGCATCTAAGGAATAAACCCCAGGCAAATCTACAACGGTAATTTCAACTCCGTCATTGATGTATTTACCTTCTTTGCGATCTACTGTTACACCTGGCCAATTTCCCGTGCGCTGATTAGCACCTGTTAGATTGTTAAATAGAGTGGTTTTTCCACAGTTGGGATTGCCAATTAAGGCGATTTTCTGTTTTTTCATTTGTTTAGTAGTTAGTGGTTAGTAGTTAGTAGTTTTGTTTCCCCCGCTCCCCTGCATTTCCTCACATACCCCCTACCCCAATTCTTCAACCACCAGTGCAGCAGCCTCATCCTTACGCAAACTTAATTTAAAGCCCCGCACTCGAATTTCTACTGGATCCCCTAGAGGGGCTACACGAGTGACGGTAAACTCTGTACCAGGAGTTAAACCCATTGCCAGTAATTTTTTCCTGTAAGCTTTCTTACTAGCATCATCAGTTGCTTCATAACTGACTACTTTCCCTTTCTGATTTACTTGTAAATCTCTTAAGGTGGTTTTACTATTTTCCATTTATCGATCTACCTCTTGTACTTCTGCTAAATAATGAAAGGGTTGGTCAGATACCAAATTATTCAAGGGTTGCTCAGATACTAGAATTCGTTTTGCCATCCCTCCACCAATACCGATGCGAGTATCCCCCACAGCAACAACAATGTTGCCAGCGATATTTTTAACTACATCAATCGCCATACCTGGTGCTAACCCCATCCCCACTAGCCCATTAATCCCCTCTTTGGTTTCAAAGCCAGCAAGCCACATACGAGTGCCTATCCGCGCCTTTGACAGTGTCATAATAGAACCCTTTTGATGGGGGTTTTCAGTTTCACTCCCATGATTGCCTTCTTTATGTAGATGACTAGGTTGTCTCTCATCACTAAACAACGGGGGAGTCTGCAAGCCCTCTCTCTTTAGACCTGGGATGAACCACGACACTAAGGATTTTAATGCCCTAAAAACTATATTGATAAACATCTTGTTGATTGATGTGACAACAATACTTGTAGCTAATGCCAGCTACTCTTCAATTTTAGGAGCTTCGGGGCTTGCCACTTACCCCAAGGTAATAACTTTAACCTTTGGTAATAATAGATTACAATAGTACTACAACTCGACTTATCTGTCCAAATAGATAACTTTGACTAGGTTTTTGGTAAGTCTTCCACTTCGACTAAATAATCAAAGGGTTGATCGGATACTAGAATTCGTTTTGCCATCCCTCCATCGATACCAATCCGAGTCTCTCCCACCCCAACAACCAAGTTCCCTGCGATATTTTTAAGTACATCAATCGCCATACCTGGTGCTAACCCCATCCCCACCAGCCGATTAATCCCATCTTTACTTTCATAGCCAGAAATCCACAGGCGATCGCCTACCCGCGCCTTTGCCAGTGTCATAATGGAACGCTTTTGACGGGGGTTTTCGGTTTCAGCCAGACGATTGCCTTCCCCATGTCGATGACGGTGTTGTCCCTTATTTCTATTTCTCCAATCCATTGTCCTTCTCCTGCTCCCTAATCTCGTCAACTTGTTTAACTTAGAATTAACTTCCCCCAGCAGCCAAAATTACCATCACTTGGTGAGCCATTGCTGCACCTAAGCCAATTTGTTCGCTCCGAATGCCGATAATTACAGAACCGCTTTTAGTTTTACTAATAACTTGAACCTCTAAGCCTAGAGTTAAACCCATCTCGCTAAGGCGATGTATCATGCCCTTGCCACTCAGAATTTGGTTAATTACAACGCGATCGCCTACCTTAGTGGCTGATAAGGGAAATACTTGTTTCATCCTCCATTCACTCTCGGTTAACTCTGGAGCAAATTCCGCTCGATTTCCTTGCTCAACTTCCTTTTCGGGCGTTCCCCCCAAAAAAGTAAACTTCCATCCTTGACCCCTTCGGTGTCGTTGCTCTCTATTGCTAGCCTCGTCCCCCATTTTTTTCCTTTCTTATTAATTCAATGACTTTCACTCCAAAAGTAAAATCGAACAATTTAAATAACCTCTTAATTATTTAAAAATTTTCTCATTTATTAACCCCAATATATTATTACCATAATTAACTGTATGAATAAGTATTAGTTAATAGATATTTAAGTTTTGGCTAACAAGAAAGGCAAAAAACCCCACAAATCATTTAATTCCAAGGTCAGCTAGTTATTCCTATCTGTTTAAGATAGGAGAATCTTTCTCATAAAAGCCGAGGAATTATCAGGCATTTATCACTAATTATTTTAATTAAGTTACCAAGCAAGCGATCGCGCTTCTGCATCACAATAGATTAGTGGGATCCAGACAAAAAAAATAACAAGAAAACAACCTTAAATTAACCAGGGTTTATGGGAGTGGGTGCAACCAGTCTATTGTTAAAATTAAAAATCAAGTAATTTGGAGCGACTCGATATTAACCCATGTTTGATAAAACGCCCTCGTCAACTATTCAAAATAAAGTTCTGGCTGATTTAAGCGATTTAGAACTAGCTCAAGCCTTATCCGAAAGACTTGCGATCGCAAATCAGGATTGGCATCGTCTCAAAGGGAATCGTAAAGCTCAAGCAGGACAGCAGATCGCTTCCGCTCTAGTTTTCTTACTGAAAGATAGTCAACCAGAAGCTTTGGTACATCTTACTCAAGCTGTAGGCTGGTTAGACCGCTCTGTTAAAGCTCCTTCTTGTCCCGATAAAGAGAGAATGAAACAGCAAAAATTAACGACATAGGGCGATAGGATAGCAGCAATCGAAAGATTAATTGCTATCGCAAAACCGCGAGAAGCAGCAGCTTGCTATCCCAATGTTAGTAATCAATCTAAGCTAAGTTTAGTAAATTTTGAATAAAGTCCCACATCATTAGTTGATTTTTTTATCAACCAGTGTCACAATATGGCTGATGCTAAAAGCAATCTCTAAGATTAATATATTTGTATTTAAAATACAGAATCTAAATTAGATGGAAAAGATTAAATAGAGAGAGCGTAAGATCGAAGTTACAGATAACAGAAGCATCAGCAAAAATCATTTTTTTTTGATATTGAGGCATTTATGGCAACTACAGTAAATATTCCTAGTAATCCTGATAAAGAAAAAGCCCTTAACTTAGTTTTAAAACAAATTGAGCGAAATTTTGGTAAAGGCGCGATTATGCGCTTAGGGGATGCAACACAGATGAAAGTCGAAACCATCCCCAGTGGTGCATTAACCTTAGATGTGGCTCTAGGTGGCGGGTTTCCCAAGGGGCGAGTCATTGAAATTTATGGACCTGAAAGTAGTGGTAAAACAACTCTAGCCTTACACGCGATCGCAGAAATCCAGAAAGCAGGAGGAGTTGCAGCCTTTGTAGATGCGGAACACGCTCTGGATCCCACCTATTCTGCTGCTTTGGGAGTAGATATTGAAAATCTTTTAGTAGCTCAACCAGATCATGGAGAGTCAGCTTTAGAAATTGTTGATCAGTTAGTGCGTTCTGCTGCAGTAGATTTAGTAGTAGTGGATTCTGTAGCTGCTTTAGTACCCCGTGCAGAAATTGAAGGAGAAATGGGGGACAATCAAGTAGGTCTGCAAGCTCGCTTGATGAGTAAAGCTTTAAGAAAAATTGCTGGTAACATCGGAAAATCAAACTCTACAGTGATTTTTCTCAACCAATTACGGCAAAAAATTGGTGTTACTTATGGTAGCCCTGAAGTAACTACAGGAGGTACAGCACTCAAGTTTTATGCTTCTGTACGTTTAGATATTCGTCGGATTCAAACCCTGAAAAAAGGTAGCGAAGGGGAATACGGAATCCGCGCTAAGGTCAAAGTGGCAAAAAACAAAGTTGCACCACCATTTCGTATTGCTGAGTTTGACATTATCTTTGGTCAGGGAATTTCTCGCATGGGATGTATGTTAGATATGGCAGAAGATTGTGATGTAGTAGTAAGAAAGGGCGCATGGTATAGCTACAACGGCGAGAATATTGGTCAAGGTCGCGACAATACTATTAAATATCTTACTGAAAATACCGCGATCGCAGAAGAAGTAGAAAAGCTGGTTAGAGAAAAGCTAGCAATGGGTGTAGAAGTATCTGCTAATTCTGTAACCCATGAAGTGTCTCAAGATAGTGATTCAGAGGAGTAGGTTATTCACCTCTTTTGCAGCAAGTTGTAATACTAGGGTGTTAATAGGGAAAAGGTTAAGGGGAAATGGGTAAAAGAATAAATTTACCCCCCTTTAACCTTTCCTTTTTTCCAAAACAGTTCCCCATAGACAAGGTTTCCAAAACCCATTTAATATGAGAAAAGAAGCTTTAAAACTCTTAGATAAATCTCCTCAAGTATAAAATTACTAATGAATTTTAGTGACGAACTAACTTTATTACTCCGTGCTTGCTATCCCCTGATCTATATCCCAACAGCAGAAGAAGAAAGACTAGAAAAAGCGATCGCTACAGTTCTAGAAACTATGGGTAATCGTAATGTCTATATCTGGGATTTTGTAGAGGGTTACGCAGATAACCCCAACAATACAGGTTTTGGCAAACGCAACCCCCTACAAGCTTTGGAGTTTATCGAAAAGTTACCCCCAAAAGTGGGAGGGGTATTTATTCTGCGAGATTTTCAGCGTTTTCTGGAAGATATTTCTATTTCTCGTAAATTACGCAATCTGGCTCGTAGCCTGAAATCCCAACCCAAGAATATTGTTATTATTTCCCCTCAAGTAACTATTCCTGATGAGTTAACAGAAGTATTTACTGTATTAGACTTTCCTTTACCCACCGCAGGAGAAATCAAAACCGAAATTACCAGACTAATTTCCGCTACAGGACAAGCTTTATCAGAGCAATTGCTTAACGATCTGGTACGCTCTGCTCAAGGATTATCCTTAGAAAGAATTAGAAGAGTCTTAACAAGAGCGATCGCATCCCACGGTAAACTAGAACCAGAAGATGTAGAATTAATCCTGGAAGAAAAAAGACAATCAATTCGTCAAACCCAAATTCTAGATTTCTATCCTGCTACAGAACAAATATCAGATATTGGGGGTTTAAATAACCTCAAAGATTGGTTACTCAGAAGAGGTGGCGCATTTAGTGAAAAAGCTAGAGCTTATGGATTACCAAATCCACGGGGCTTATTATTAGTTGGAATACAGGGGACAGGAAAATCTCTGACAGCAAAAGCGATCGCTCACCATTGGTATTTACCTCTATTACGGTTGGATGTGGGGCGTTTGTTTGGAGGTTTAGTTGGAGAATCAGAATCTCGTACTAGACAAATGATCAATCTTGCAGAAGCTCTTTCACCTTGTATTTTGTGGATTGATGAAATTGACAAAGCTTTTGCAGGTGCAACAGGAAAAGGAGATTCTGGGACTACCAGTCGTGTATTTGGAACTTTTATAACTTGGCTAGCAGAGAAACAATCCCCTGTATTTGTAGTAGCTACAGCCAATAATATTCAGTCTCTACCACCAGAGATGCTCCGTAAAGGGCGATTTGATGAAATCTTTTTCGTTGGTTTACCTTCTGGGGAAGAAAGAGAAGCGATCTTTCAAGTTCATTTATCAAGATTACGCCCCCACAACCTCAAAAATTACGATTTAAAAAGGTTAGCTTATGAAACTCCTGAATTTTCAGGTGCAGAAATTGAGCAAACTTTGATCGAAGCGATGCACATTGGTTTCAGTCAAAATCGCGACTTCACTACCGATGATATTTTAGAAGCAGCTAGTCAAATAGTACCCTTGGCAAAAACTGCCCAAGAACAAATCCAATTTTTACAAAACTGGGCAGCATCAGGTAAAGCTCGTTTAGCTTCTCGAAATAATGCTTTAGGTTAAGTCCTAATTACTAATGACTAATTACTGTAGAGGCGTTTCATCTTCGGTGAAGGGTTAATAACAGTTGCCAATAATCTGGACTAATCTTAACTTATATTGTAAAATCTTAATAGAAGAAGCAGATAAAATATACACAGAATTAGAAAAGAACAAATAATCTAAATTCGGCTAAGTTTAAATTAATATTCTTTAATTAAGAACTTACTATTTAAAATCGATTGTATGGGTCAGAGAACCGTTACTACAGAACTACCAATTGCACTGCATCAATTTGCTAGTGAAGTTTCTCGTTTAATATATCCGGCGAGAATTGAGTATTTGAATCGATTATTAAAAGGAGATAAAGATCCTCTTATTATTAAAGAGATTCAGCCCAAATATGGAATTAATAAAAGGCAAGCTAACGCTATCAGAAGCGAAGTAAGAGGTGCAATTACTTCGGCAAAAGAATGTCGAGCTAATCACATCAAAATCCTCAAAGAGAAAATTAAATCTTTAAAACAGTGGCTAAAAACTAATCAGAAGAAATTTAAAAAACTCCCCAATGTTTGTGACATCAGAACAAAAAGGAATGTGAGGACAAACAGAAGATTTGCTATTCACCACAAAAAACGCAAGCTTTACCTCTTGGAAAAGAAATTAGAACATCTTAAAAATCAACCAATTAGAGTAACAATAGGAGCCAAAAATACTCAATATTACACTGTTGGCAGTACCGGAGAAACTCTGGGAAATCAAATAGCACAATACGACGGAAATAAGATGGTTTTTAGAGTTCCTTATGCTCTAGAAAATAAATACGGTAAGTACGTTCACGCCCCTCTTAAATTTGAGTACGAAAAAGGGCAAAAATGGATTGAAGATGCTATTGCTAATAATAGAGCGTTAACTTATCGCATCTATGCCAAAGATTTGAGGTGGTTTATTGCTTGTTCTACAGATATAAAGGGCGCGGAAACCGTCAGTAGCCTGCGACAGTACGGTTGTTTGGGAATCGATCTAAACCCTGGTGTAATTGGATGGGCTTATTGCGACCACGACGGGAATTTAACAGCAAAAGGTCAAATTCAGCTTATACTACATAGCAAAAGAAAGAATCAACAAACAGCAATTATTCACGATATTACTAAGAAAATTATCAATTTAGGTAAAAAGTATAGATGTCCAATTGTAATTGAAAAGCTAGATTTTTCTACTAAAAAAACACAAATGAAAGAACGGGGTAGAAAGTATAGCCGGATGTTATCTAACTTTACCTATGGTAAATTCACAGAATTTCTCAACCAAAAAGCTACGAGTGCCGGAATTGAATTAATTAAGGTCAATCCGGCATATAGTTCGCAGATTGGATTAGTTAAATATGTGCGACAGTACGGATTAAGTTCCGACACTGCCGCCGCATTAGTTCTGGCTCGTCGAGCCATGAGACTATCAGAGCGCGTTCCTCTCCAGGTCGCCTATCCACTTTTGACGAGTGGAAAGCACGTCTGGACTGCATGGAATGCGCTCAATCAAAAACTGAATAAAAAATTGTGTTTGAGAAGGCACGATTATTTTAGCTTGTCTAACGGACAGTTAGAGGTCATGCTCCAAGATGAATTTTTAACAAAAGCTAAAAAGGGGTCTGGTAGCAAGCGCAAAAGACGCACTTCTAAAAGTGGTTAAATGCCACAAGCTAGCATTCTAACCGTTAGGAATGCGACTCCACAGATTTGTGTAGATTTTAATTAACGGTGGGAAGCAACACGGATAAGCTCCAACTCACTTTAGCCCAGATGATTTCTTAATAAATTCTTGATTAAAACTAAAGCTCAACAGATGTAGCGTTACTCTAGAGGGTAAATACAGCGATACGACAACTCTCAATTATCCATTATCAATTCTTGAAAATATGACTTCCAACGAATTATTAACTCTAGTTATTTTACTCAGTCCTGGGATGCTACTTTCAGCCTTAATTATGTTGACCTTTTCTAAAGGCGGTTAATTAACTACAGACCAATAAAGGAATGACCAGAGGGAAAAAGTAGGCTAGACTCTTCCCTCTTCTGAAGTAGATTTCTCCCAACATTATTCTGATTCTGGTAATTCCTCGGTTTCAGAACTTTTGTTGAGAGAATCAGAGCCAAAAACACTCTCTTCTAAATCCCGACGTTTTTCCATTTGACAAAGAAAATAGCCAGTCATCATAGCAGAAGCCAAAAGATGGGCTAGATTTTCTTTATCTGTAGTAACTTTAATGTTAAAGTCTCCTGTAGGCAGCATCCCTACTAATCCTTGAACATTTTGCGAGATAATTTGCTTGACTTCAGGGCTAGCAGATTGAGCAATTTTAGATAACACTTCAGGGTGTTGTTTACGGAGATACTCCATAAGGTTATTGTAATCGCGGTCTTGGGAGTCAGAATCGAGAAAATCGAAGTTAAATATCATTCCTTTCCAAATTTTGGATATACATACTCTCTACTTTTACATAATATTGGCTAGAATCGCTAGTGAACCACAACAACAGATTTTTGTCAAGATACCATCATTTGTTCGATTTCAAAGTATTGATGAAATTTATCAGTGACTTCTAACCAATAAGAACGACCGTCTTTTTGGGGTCTTTTCCGAATAAATCCTAATTCTACTAACTCTGAAACTTGTTGGTAAGCACTACTCCCCCTCAGTTCAATTAACTCGGTTTGTAATATGGGATTTTTAAGAGCGATCGCAGCTAGAGTTCTTAATGCTCCTTTGCCTAATTCCGCAGGGATCAAGTCTTTGAGCATAGTACTATAGGCTGATTTAAGTTGCAGACTATAACCATTATCTGTTTCAACAATTTCTAAAGCACTATCACGATGGGCATAGTCATTCATTAATTCAATTAAACCTTCTTCGACGATTTCCCGCTCGCATTCTAATAAAGTTCCTATTTCTTCTAATGAAAGAGGTCGTCCTTTGATGTAGAGAATTGCCTCAATTTTAGTTGCTAGTTTCACGCTTGTTCCTATGGGCTATATTGGGGCAAAATTGGAAAAAAATGCCCAACAGGTCCATTTCCTTGACCGATATTTAAAGCATATTTTAGTGCTGAAGTGAGATAATTTTTTCCCAATTTGACTGCTGTAAATAAATCTTTGCCTAATGCTAAGTTAGCTGCAATTGCTGCTGATAGGGTACAACCTGTACCGTGGGTATTTTTGGTGTTTACTACTTCTGCTGTTAGAATTTCCCAATTATCTCCGTCATACCAGACATCAATCCCTTGTAGTTTTCCTGACATTGAGCCTCCTTTAATCAAAACAACTTTAGCTTGTAAGTTCTGATGAATTAGCTTACAGGCTTGTTTCATATCCTCTAGACTATTAATTTCAATGCCACTGAGAATTTGCGCTTCATAGCGATTGGGGGTGACAATGAGAGCTTGGGGAAACAGCAGCTTAGTTAAACTGGCAATAGCATGATCATCAATTATTTTCACTCCTGCGCGAGTTACCATCACGGGGTCAACCACCAAATTGCTTAGGTTGTATTGAGCTATTTTTGCTGCTACTTCCTCAATAATTGCTTGATTAAATAGCATTCCTGTTTTAACAGCGTCTATCTTAATATCCTTAACCACTGTTGCTATTTGCGCTCCTACTATCGAGTTTTCCATAGCTGTAACTTGAGTTACTTCCACTGTATTTTGAGCAGTCACACAAGTGATTACAGAGGTGCCATGAACTCTATGAAAAGCAAAAGTCCGCAAATCCGCTTGAATTCCTGCACCACCCCCACTATCCGAGCCAGCAATAGTTAAAGCTACCTGAGTCATGTACTAAATTTTAATTTTTAGGAAAACGTCTTCTTTGGAGAAAATCGGGGATTTCAATGGGACTGCGATCTCTCTGAGGGTGGGGTACTTGGCGCTCGGTTGATGGCTTTTGATTAAATTGTCTGGTATTAGGAGGTTGGGGAAGAGAAGAGAAAATTTGTGATTCTGCTTCTGGGTTACTCATCTCTTTTTGAGCTTCATCTCCGTCAAAGCCTGTAGCAATGACAGTAATCCGAATTTCCCCTTCCATGCGTTCGTCAATTACTGCACCAAAGATAATATTGGCATCTTGATCCACTACTTCATAAACACTATCCGCAGCAGCATTAACTTCGTGGAGAGTTAGGTCATAGCCCCCAGTAATATTAAGCACTACTCCTTTAGCTCCATTAATAGAAGCTTCAAGAAGAGGAGAAGATACGGCTGCGCTGGCTGCTTCCCTAGCCCGAGATTTACCTGAACCTATACCAATTCCCATTAAGGCTGAACCTGCATCCGCCATGACTGCTTTAACATCTGCAAAGTCCACATTGATCAGCCCAGGAACAGTAATAATATCCGAAATGCCTTGAACCCCTTGTCTTAAGACATCATCTGCTACTTGAAAAGCTTGCTGAACTGGAGTTTCAGGAGAGATTACTGTCAACAGTTGGTTATTAGGAATAACGATTAAAGTATCAACTCGACTTTTGAGAGCATTAATTCCTTCTTCTGCTTGCTTCGTGCGTCTTCTTCCTTCAAAAGTAAAAGGACGAGTTACAACTCCTACCGTCAAACAGCCCATTTCTTTTGCCACTTCCGCAGCGATGGGTGCTGCTCCTGTTCCCGTACCGCCTCCCATTCCTGAAGTGATAAATACCAGGTCAGTATTTTCTAGAGCGTGGGCTATTTCATCCCGTGATTCTTCCGCAGCCTTTTGTCCAATTGCAGGATTTCCTCCAGCCCCCAAACCTCTGGTAATTTTATGTCCGATTTGTAATTTTTGTTCTGCTGCTGCTCTATCCAAAGCCTGAGCATCTGTATTAACTGCCCAAAACTCAATTCCTTCTACTCCACTTGAGATCATGCGGTTAACTGCGTTACAGCCTCCACCGCCTACACCGACGACCTTGATTTTAGCAATGTTACTGGGAATAATTTTATTACCTCTGTTCTCTTCTTTAGGGATGCCTTGACTGCCCATAGTAGTAGGATACTCTATCCCATTTTGGTGATTGCTATTATTTACAGCTAACGATAGTCTAGGATCATAGCTTAATTGATTTTGGGGTGGTTTGGAAGAGTACTCAAAGGGTTTTTTGAGGGACATGGTGGTATTATAGGGCTTTATTTCTAGGTCATTTATTATAGACATTGATGATGGAAATCATCGTCATCATTATTATCTATTAAACTTCAGACGGCAAAAAAGCTTTAAGTTTTTGTAACGATTGCTCATATAAGTCAATCTTTAGCTGTGATTTTTAAAAAGTTTTACTATTTTTTAAGGATTCTTTGGTTTCTGGAACTCAGGTTCAATTTAACTTATCTAAAGATAAATGAATTTTTATGTGCTATTCCCAAGAAATGTTAACTCTATTAAACTAAACACATAAAAGATTAATTTTTTGTTAAATAATAATGACTTTAATTCGTATTCCTCAAATCTGGTCAGCCTCAGAGAACCAAATCACTGCAGAAACTCTTTATTGGAATCGCCGTCGTTTTATTAAAACCCTTATTGGTGCTGGAATTGGTGCTAGTATTTTACCTCTTGCAGGATGCGACTCCTCTAATTCTGCTGTTGGCAAATCTGCTTCGCAAACAGCTTTAGAAGCTAGCCTAGACTTACCAAAAATCACTAATCTTACTCAAAATCCTGCATTTACCAAGGTACAACGACCGATAACAGAAGAAAAACTAGCAGGACAGTATAATAATTTTTATGAGTATGGGGGAACCAAAAAAATTTGGTTGAATGCTCAAAAGCTTCCTACTGAAAACTGGAAAGTAGAAGTAACAGGACTGGTTAACAACCCTCAGACTTACGATATTGATGAGTTAAAACAAAAATTTCCCCTAGAAGAAAGAGTTTATCGTTTCCGTTGTGTAGAAGCTTGGTCTATGGTGCTACCCTGGATTGGCTTTCCTATGAAAAAATTAATTGAAGCAGTAGAGCCGACTTCTAAGGCTAAGTATGTTCGTTTTACTTCTTTTTATGACCCTGAAATTACTACAGGACCAGGATTCCACATTGGTTCTTTACCTTGGCCCTATCAAGAAGGGTTAAGAATTGAGGAAATGGCAAATGAATTAGCCTTTTTCGCAGTGGGAATTTATGGTCATGATTTACCCAAACAACATGGCGCACCTTTACGCATGGTTATTCCCTGGAAATATGGTTTTAAAGGAGCAAAATCCATCGTTAAGATTGAGTTTCTCGACTCTCAACCAGCAACCTATTGGAATACTATCGATTCTAGAGAGTACGATTTTGAGGCCAATGTCAACCCCAATAAACCCCATCCTCGCTGGTCACAAGCTACAGAGAAGTTTATTAGTAAAGGACCTGGTCTATCTTGGGACATTAAGGAAACTCTAGCCTACAATGGATATGGAGAGTATGTAGGGCATCTATATAGTTAAAATCGCCCAAAAAAACTAATTGATTCTGTCTGAGTACTTAAAAACTGCTGTCAGAATTTTCTCTCCTAAAGTTCATTATCTGCTCATAAAAATTTCATATTTATTTCATGAAGGGGCGAGAGAATATATATTCAGGTAGCCCCAAAAATATAAATTTCTGTAAACTTTTCTTTTAGTTGTTGATCTTGCCCTCGTCTTCAAGGGAACCGGAATAAAATATTAGTATAAAAAATTATTTATCAATGATAATTTTTACCTTAAACTCCAGTACAAGGAGCGTCACAGCAAGATCAGTAGTTCCAGATTGGGAAACTAAGATTAAATTTTAGAAGGACTATGAAACTTATTAGTCCTTAAAATAGTCTCACTATACAACCTACCAACTTAAACGATTAACAACCATGGAAATCAAACAAACTGATCGCCACGAATGGTTCAACCGAGGTAAGATTTTAGCCAGTGTGGGTAAACTCGAATCAGCAATCGCTTGTTACGATAAGGCGATCGCCATAAAGCCCAACTATTATGAGGCTTGGTGCGAAAAGGGAGAAGTACTAGAACAACTGGGCAAGATAGAAGAAGCTGATGCTTGTTTTAATAAAGCTTTAGGGGTATTCTCTAACAGCTTGGAAGAAAGTCTTGAAGATGATGTTCTCTTGGCTATTCCTGCTACAGATGAAGCCAGTAGTTTATATAATAAGGCTTGTTTCCACGCATTACAGAACAATGTTGCTCAAGCTATTGACAATCTTCTAGAAGCAATCCAAATTCAGCCTACTAAGTATTGCTACATGGCATCCCAAGACAGTGATTTCACTCCCATTAGAAGTCATAAAGAATTTAAAAGTCTGAATAGTTTGTTTAACAGAATTCTTGTGCCATAGGGTACATTTTTATTGCTATATAGGTTTTTTATTACTTTTATCTTATGTCAAAACTTGATTCTAGTGACATGAAATTTATATAAAGTTTTTAAGCTATTTTTATCGAATCTGTAAATCTAGCTGTTAAATTAACCCTTAAGTTATTGGTTAGAGATTAATTCTTGACGCAGACGATATATAATAGTGTTGGGTTCTACCTGAGATAAAATCTCAGCGATTACAGTAGAAGCACCAAGAGAACCCCAAGTACAGCCTTGTTCGAGATAAACTTGGGCTACTTTTCCCACGACGTAAGCTCCATAACCAGCGATCGCACCTTGTAAACTGGCGGTGGTACTATAGAGAGTCAAAGCGGAAGGGTTACTAAAAGCATCAGTCAAAGCTACACCACCTTTACCGATACTTAGAATCAGATTACTAGTAACTTCCCCGAGGAGTAAAGCTCCAGAGCTAGCAGCAATTTTGCGCCACAGATTTCCTGCTTCGTGATTAGTAAGAGGTAATCCGTATAACCGAGCCAAACAGCGAATTAGAGCTAAATCTGTTACCAAACCCCCAAGAACATCTAGTAAGGGGATGGGATTAGCTGCAACAGCGAGTGATTTATAGGTAGCATATTTCCAGATGATATGTTGAGCTTCTTTGCCTCGCAATTTTACAGTTTTCTGTGCAATATTGGTTTCCGCTTCTTGAGCTTGTACCAAAGAATTTAAAGCTAGGAGTGATATTCCTTCTCTTTGCAAAATTTTTACTAAAGCTGTTTTCAACTGTTCTAGTTGTGGGGGTGGTGTTTCCCATCCTGTAGCTACAGTTCCATCAGCAGATTCTACCCTAACTTGAATCGGTTGGGGTTTAGCAGACACCATTACAATATCTTCACTGTAAATGATCTTGTCTAAATCTTCTTGGTCATAATTACTATTAAGAAATTGTAGTTGATAATAAATACTGTCGCGATCGAGCTCTGGATAGAGATCGATTTTATTAAATACTAAAATTAAAGGCTTGTGCTTAATTCGGAGTTCACTCAGAGCTTGATATTCAGTACGGGTAATATCTCCTGCTACGACAAATAAGATTAAATCTGCTGCTTTAGCAACT
>JAAUYH010255479.1_pt1 | contig 36133 bp, 33 predicted proteins | sample 7278061 | NCBI WGS metagenome assembly JAAUYH01 (sample SAMN14350203, study PRJNA611818) | marine sediment metagenome | isolation source: surface marine sediment (0.6m) | place: French Polynesia: Moorea | collected 2018-08 | reverse complement strand
GCAGGGCTATTTCATTCTGACTGCGATCGACCAAGAAATGAATTTCTTGGCTTAAAGTCAAAGTCCGTCTTATAGGACTTTATATGCAAAGATGCGAGAATTTATTCTCTGGCTTTTTAGAATGAAATAGCCCTGCACACCCCCCTCTCTCATGACCGCCAGAAAGATCCCGTGAAAAGTCAGATATATAGCGATCGCATAACGAAAAAATCAGCTTTAGAGGTTTTATACATCAAAATTTTGCTTAAATCTGAGAGAGCGATCGCCAACCCTAAAAGCCTGCCCTGCCTTAAATCCAAGTATGTTGTCACCCCGTCAGTGGTTGAGTATGGGTTCGTCACTATTTAAAGTCAACTCAGGAGAATTAATTTCTCGCCATAAAGAAGGTTTTAAGAATTCCGATTGATATATTCCTTTATGATTTCGTTGAGCCAAGATTTCATGAGAGATAAAACTACGAGAATGTTGGCGATCGGCAATTGCCCAACCTTGTTCTACTAACCAAGCATTGAGATTTTGTTTACCAACAAAACACTCAGCTAAAGGAATTAGATCTTTTTCTTGCTCTCTAATTAGGCAAGTTAAAGATTTTTCTGCTATTTTTTGTGCTAATTTTTGTTTGGCGGTTAATCCGCATTGCCAAGGCTTACCTTTAACATAGCAAAGTTGTTCTAATTCAGGAGCATCTATGCCATAAAGTTGGATTTTTTGCTGCTCGATTTCAATGATATTACCTTTAATAACATCCGCTTTACCTTTAATCTGTCCTTGTTCTGATATTTCGATCAGAACTACTCCCAAAGCAGCTACCGTTAATGTTTTAGTTAATACTTTTAGCCAAGACATACTTTAATTTGAGCCATTTGCATTTTTATTCATGTTTTTGGATCGACAAATCACTCTCTGTTTAAGACCGATAAATAAGGATTTGAGTTCCAATAACTGCCAATTTAATTATTTTTAAATTGTTTTTAGTAGCTTAAGTAATAAAGTGCGATCGCCACTCGCCTTGGCTTTGCTTCGCAAGACTGCGTTTATCTAAAAGGTTTAATTTAAAGTACGCTTGCTGTCAATTAGACTCTCAAAGCCCGCAGGTCAACGTATTCCGCGGTCAGTTAAAATTATCAGAATAGTTTAGTTTTTTGCACGGTTTGTGAAAACCCTAATTTAGCAAGGCTAATTTTAATTCACATTAGACGTTTAACGTAATAATATATAACTTCGACATAGCTTTCTCGATCGATATATCATATATAAAATGAAGTTCCCCAACATCGTTCGTAGCAGCAGAAGATGGTTATCTGCTACCCCAGAAAGAGCATTAGATGCAGCGTATCGGGCTGCTTTAAAAATCAAAGCGATCGAAGACGATCATTTTAAGGGGGAAAAAGTAACCACAGGGACAATTAATTATTCTCAAAGCGTGCTGGCAGTCTTTCGTGCCGATGTTAATAATTATTTACAAACTATCAAAGTCAGATTGACAGAATTTAATGCTAGCCGTGCTGTACTTATTTTTTCTGATACTGGAGTCAATATTGCTCAAACAGAAATTGTTTACGATAATGAGCAAGAATATAATCAAGGTCGTTCGATTATTGAAAAACTCAATTTTATTGAAGAGGTAGTCTCTCGATATAAAAATGGCTTTTCTCAAGAAACTAGTGCTTTATTACCCGCTCTAAAATCCAAATCTTTCAAAAGTAATAGTAAAAATAAATATCTAAGAGATAACAAGGTTTCTGTTTCAGAAGACAGTAAGTTTGATAAGAATAAGCTACTCAAAAATAAACAGGAAGAAGACCCCAATTTAGAAACTATTTCTGATAAGACTGCCGTTTTACCTCGTTCTTTTTTAAGAACTATCGATCGCATTCGTCAAGAAATCGATCCTCAATCAGAAAATACTGAAGAACAAGTATTAAAAAAGTTTCGCCGTTCTCGTAACAAAACTGCCATTTCGATTCGATTTTTACTTATTCTTATAATTGTTCCTTTACTAGCTCATCAACTGAGTAAAACTTTTATTGTTTCACCTTTTGTTGAAAAATATTTTAGTAACCATCAAGATATTCTATTTATCAACAAAGATTTAGAAGAAGAAGCTTTTGTCGAGTTTCACCGTTACGAAGAAAAACTCGAATTTAAAAGTTTGATTGGCTTATCTCCTGCATTAACTAAAGAAGAAATGAAGGATGAATTACATGATAAAGCTGAAGAAATTGCCGAAATATATAGGCATCAAGGGATAGATGCTATTGGTAATGTTTTTGCCGATCTTTTTTCTTTAGCTGCTTTTGCAGCAGTGATTTTTTTTTGTAAGCGGGAAATCTTAATTATTAAGTCTTTTCTAGATGAAATTATTTATGGTTTAAGTGATTCGGCTAAAGCTTTTTTAATTATTCTTCTTACAGATATGTTTGTCGGCTATCACTCTCCTCACGGATGGGAAATAATTTTAGAAGGAATTTCTCGCCATTTAGGTTTGCCAGAAAATCGAGATTTCAACTTCTTGTTTATTGCTACCTTTCCTGTAATTTTAGATACAGTCTTAAAATATTGGATTTTCCGTTATCTCAATCGTATCTCTCCTTCTTCTGTGGCAACCTATAAAAATATGAATGAGTAATTTAATTAATAAATTGTTTAGTTAGGATGATTTTTAAGGATTAAGAGGTTAGCCTGTAAAGTGTAAAGTCGATCTATTGGTGTTAATAAACTTATGACTTCTAACGAATTTCTTACCCTGGCTCTTTTGCTCAGTCCTGGAATGCTACTTTCTATCTTGATTATGCTTACTTTTGCTAAGGGAGGATGATCGGCAGAGTAAATACATCTCCTTACATAATGACTCTACATAGAAAAAACAGAGACATAGAAAATTAGTATTTCCATTCTTTAACAAGATAGGAAACAAGTAGTTACCTGTTTTATTAATCTATAAAAATAATAGTTGAATTTAATAAGTCAGGAGAAAATACACAAACTCAATAAAAATAAATTGGGAGGATACAATAGGTAAAAAAGTATCCTCCGTTACCATTTGCCATAGTTATTATATTTAGTCATCATCGAAATCTGGTAACTCATCTTGACGAGCATATTGGTTTAAAGTCTCAGATCCAGATAGGCTTTCTTCTAAATCCATACGTTTTTCCATTTGACAGAGAAAATAACCAGTCATCATTGCCGAAGCCAAAAGATGAGCTAAGTTTTCTCTATCTGTAGTTACTTTAATGTTAAAGTCTCCTGAGGGGAGCATTCCTACTAGTCCCTGAACATTTTGAGAAATTATTTCCTTAATTTCTGGACTAGCAGATTGAGCAATTCTAGCTAAGACTTCAGGTTGTTGCTGACGAAGATATTCAATCAGGGTATTAACTTGTTGGTCTTGCTGTTCTGAATTATGAAAATCAAAATTAAATATCATTACCAATCCAAAATTTGGATGTACATCTCCTCTACTTTGACATAATCTTTGGTTGAACCGCTAGTTAAATAACTACAAAAACAACTTAAGATATAGTCAATTGGTCGATCTCAAAGTATTGATGAAATTTATCAGTCACTTCTAACCAATAAGAGCGACCATCTGCTTGAGGTTTTTTACGGATAAAACCTAATTGTACCAGTTCTGCTACTTGTTGATAAGCACCACTTCCTCTTAGATCGATCAAGTCCGTTTGTAATATAGGGTTTTTCAGGGCGACTGCTGCTAAAGTTCGTAAAGCTCCTGTTCCTAATTCAGCGGGTATCAACTCTTTCAATAAATTCTCATAGATTGATTTTAACTGTAGACTGTAACCAGCAGGAGTTTCAATAATTTCTAAAGCACTATCGCGATGAGCATAGTCGTTCATTAATTCAATTAAAGCATATTCTGCCATCTCGCGATCGCAATCTAGATGTGTAGTAATTTCCTCTAAAGAAAGAGGTTTTCCTTTTATATACAGGATTGCCTCAATCTTGGTTGCTAATTTCACATTTCCCTGCCCATTAAACTAATTATTGTGATTATTATTTAGTAAAGGACGAACTAGTAAGAACCCGCTAGTAAATGCTGTCAAGATAATAATAACAATAGCGATCGCCAAAACCCAACTATTAATTTCTGGAGACTTATTTTGCTGTCTTGGGGTACGTTGGGGTGCATATTTAACTGTCACGACTTGCTGCTCCTGCGATGTATCCCAAGATTTAGCTTGCCAGATAGGTTTGACTTTATTTATTTTAGGACGATGGGAAAGTTGATGATTAGATTGCTGAATAAGTTGCTGCGTTCTCTGGGCTGACTGCATTAATCGCTCGATTTCTTGTTGCAGTTGTCGATTATTTGCTTTCATCGCCGAGAGTTGAGCTTTAGTTACTTGCAATTCCTCTATTACCTGCCGATATACAGAAATAGGAACAGAAGGGTGAGAATGGCGAGGAAAAGGAATTGTCTGGGGGGAACGGAGTTGATGAGAGTTAGGCTTCATTTGCTTTTAGCTATAGTTGCTCTTTCAATAAAGGAAAAAAGTGTCCTACAGGACCACTACCCGCACCAATTTCTAAAGAGTATTTCAGTGCTGTAGTTACATAAGTTTTAGCTTCTTGTACCGCTAACCACAAGTCTTTTCCTAAAGCTAGATTAGCAGCAATCGCGCTAGAAAGAGTACAACCAGTACCATGAGTATTTTTCGTCTCTACTATGGTGGTAGTTAAAATTTGATAACTTTTACCATCAAACCACACATCAACCCCCCTATCTTGACCAGACATTCCACCCCCCTTAACTAACACAACTGCCACCCCATATTTTTCGTGAATTATGGCAGCAGCTTGTTTCATCTCTTCTACAGTGTTAATTTTAATCCCGCTCAAAATCTCCGCTTCGTAAAGATTGGGAGTAGTAATTAGAGCTTGAGGTAAGAGACGAGCTTGTAAATTGGCTATGGCGCGGTCGTCAATTAATTGCGCTCCCGTACGAGATACCATGACGGGATCGACTACTAACTGTCTGACGTTTCTTTTAGCTAACTGTTCTGCTACTACTTCGATAATTTCGGAGTTGAGTAGCATTCCTGTTTTGACAGCTTTAACTGTCAGATCTCCCATAACTGCCTCTATTTGCCCGATTATCATGGCAACACTTATGGGTTCTACTTTTGTGACTCGAAGAGTATTTTGTGCCGTTACACAAGTTAAAACACTAGCCCCATGAACGCAATGAAAAGCAAAAGTCCGCAAATCTGCTTGGACTCCAGCACCTCCACTGCTGTCAGAGCCTGCAATCGTCAGAGCGGTTGGGAACATTTTATTAGTTATGACGACAACTAATTTTTAGGAAAACGTCTTCTTTGCAGAAAATCAGGAATATCTAAGCGATTATTGGAACTTTGGGCGGGAGAACTTTGTCGGGAAATACCAGGCAACGGAAAGTCGATCGTGCCCGAAACTTTTTCTACATTAGGAGCTTGTGCTTGTTGACCATCAAAACCAGTGGCAATAACGGTAATGCGTATTTCTCCTTGCATTGCTTCGTCTATTACTGCCCCAAAAATAATATTAGCCTCTTGATCGACTACATCATAGATACTTTCAGCAGCAGCGTTCACTTCATGGAGAGTCAGATCCGAACCACCCGTAATATTAATCACTACTCCCTGAGCCCCTTCAATGGAAGCTTCTAGCAAAGGAGAAGAAACCGCAGCTGTAGCTGCTTCTCTAGCACGAGATTTTCCAGAACCGATCCCAATACCCATCAAAGCAGAACCCGCATCTGCCATTACGGCTCTAACATCAGCAAAGTCTACATTAATTAAGCCAGGGATAATAATAATATCTGAGATGCCTTGTACCCCCTGGCGTAAAACATCATCGGCAACCCGAAATGCCTCTTGGATCGGAGTTTCAGGAGAAATTACCGTTAGTAGTTGATTATTAGGAATTACAATTAGAGTATCTACTCGACTCCGTAGAGCATTAATTCCCTCTTCTGATTGACTAGTACGTCGTCTACCTTCAAAGGTAAAAGGACGAGTTACTACACCCACAGTCAGACAGCCCATTTCTTTAGCAACTTCTGCTGCGATGGGAGCTGCTCCTGTTCCCGTTCCCCCACCCATACCGGCAGTAATAAATACTAAATCTGTGTTTTCTAAAGCATGGGCAATTTCATCTCTAGATTCTTCTGCTGCTTTTTGCCCGATTGCTGGATTTCCTCCTGCTCCCAACCCTCTGGTGATTTTATGACCAATTTGTAGTTTTTGGGGGGCTGAAGCTTGAGCAAGTGCTTGAGCATCGGTATTAATTGCCCAAAATTCGATTCCACCAACACCAGCATCGATCATGCGATTAACGGCATTACAACCGCCACCGCCTACCCCCATAACTTTAATTTTGGCAACGTTACTAGGCAGAATTTTATTTTTACTAGTTTCTTCTCTCGGTATTCCCATGTTACTATAATTGGCATTTCTTGATATACTTGTACCATTAGCAACCTGACTACCACCTAGCCCTCCATGTAAGTCAGCGTTATAGCCTATTGCGTTTCCTGAAAGATTTTCTAATCTGTTGTTCAAAGTCATGGGGAAGATAAAATAACCTTATTGTTTAAAATTTTCTACTATACAAGTCAATTTTTAGTTCATGACTCGATCATTATGCTTCATCATATTAGATAATCAGGAAATATTTAAGTTTTTGTAATTATTAAACTAAATAAATTAACCAAACAAGCTGCTGTTAATTAAGATTTATCTTTACAAATCCGAAACATTTAATTTCTAGAGAAAATACTTAATTAGAAATACTGTTTTCTCGAGCATGCTTTTCTACAAGTCGTACATTAGGATTACTTAAATCGATATGATCTATTTGACTTTGGTTGAGATAAGCAGGTAAGTTTTGTAAGCTTGCTAAAGCAGCAAACTTGTCTGCCAAGCGAAAACGAGGAGAACCTAAATAAACCATTCCTAATTCTGTTTTCAGCTTTAAATTTTCTGAATCTTGCCAATTTACTTCAAAAATATCAACATCCGAGTACAAATTTATTAGTTTGTATACTTCTCTCCAATAATGAGCATACTGAGGTTGAAAATTAATAACTCTGAGGGCTAATGAAGGAGAGTTATTAGTAGTATTTTGATAAAACTGGCTAGGAATCCAACTACCTTGACTATCTAAAAAACCTATTTTTCCGTCAGATAAAGCAATGGCAACAGGAACTTTTTCTTGCAAAGAAATTGTTATAATAGGAGGAAGAATTTGTCGATTAACTCTAGCAGTAAGAATTGGTGGAGCAGACTCTAAAGTTTGACTCAATTTTTTTGTTGGTATTGACCAAATAAATTGAGGATAAGACAAAGCCAGTAAAGAATAAATCGTATCTTTGGTTACTGTATGGTTACCTATTATTTTTACCTGCGATTTATGTTTAATTTGCCAATAGGGTAAACTAATTAACCAAAATAGAGTAGCTGCCAAACTACTTATGAAGAGAGAACGCCAAAGAGCGCAGTATAATTGCTGTTTTTTTTGCTTTTTAAGCAGGGATAGCTTTTGTTGTAACTTAGGAGAATAGGATAAAGACATTTTAGGCATAAATAGCTATTTTTGAGGAAATTTATAGACTTAATATCACGGTCTAACACAAACACCTGTGGTAAATTAAAACTTATTATTGATTTAGTAATCTTATCCCAGCACATTACTTTTTGCTTATGGTCATTTCAAAACAAGGACTTGTTCTTGGCACTACGGCTGTTGCTCTTTCTACCATCGCCGTTACCGGAGCAGGGGTTCATCTTTCTCAAAGTCAAGCTTTTTTCCAAGAAAGTCCCAAAGAATTGGTGGATGAAGTATGGCAAATTATCAATCATCAGTATGTAGATACCAGTTTTAATGATTTAGATTGGCAAAAAGTTCGTCGAGAATATTTAGAAAAATCCTATAGCGATAAAAAGGATGCTTATGAAGCAATCCGCGAAATGTTAGAAAAGCTTGAAGATCCTTATACTCGTTTTATGGATCCCGAAGAGTTTAAGAATATGCAAATTGATACCTCTGGAGAATTAACGGGAGTAGGTATTCAAATTGCTAAAGACGAAGAAACCGATCGACTAATAGTTATTTCACCCATTGAAGATACTCCTGCCTTTAGTGCAGGGATTTTAGCCAAAGATATTATTACTAAAATTGATGGTGTTGATACTAAGGGGATGGATGTCAATGAAGCAGTTAAGCTCATTCGCGGTAAACCTGGCAGTAAGGTTGTTCTAACTATTGATAGACAAGGCGGAGAAAGAGATTACGAAATTGTTAGGGCGCGGATTAAAATCCATCCAGTCAAAGCTAGTGTAGAAAACACTTCGATTGGTAAGGTGGGCTACATTCGTTTAACTCAATTTAGCGCGCAAGCATCTAAAGAAATGCGCGATGCGATTAAAGATTCAGAAAAACAAAAAGTAGAGGGCTATGTTTTAGATTTACGTTCTAATCCTGGTGGTCTTCTCTATGCTAGTATCGATATCGCGCGGATGTGGTTGAAGGAAGGAGCTATTGTTTCTACTGTCGATCGCGGTGGAGAAAGAGAGCGCAAGTCGGCTAATAATAATGCTTTAACCGATAAACCCTTAGTAGTGTTAGTAGATGGTGGCTCTGCTAGTGCCAGTGAAATTCTCTCTGGGGCACTCCAAGACAATAATAGAGCAACTCTGGTAGGAACACAAACTTTTGGAAAAGGTTTAGTACAGTCCGTACGCTCTTTAGGAGATGGCTCTGGTTTGGCTGTAACTATAGCCAAGTATTTAACTCCTAGTGGTAGAGATATTAACAAAGAGGGCATTCCTCCCGATGTAGTAATAGAGTTGAGTGATGAGCAACGTAAGAAACTACAGGGCGATCGCACTTTGATCGGTACTAGAGAAGATCCTCAATTTTCTAAGGCATTAGAAATTTTATCAGGGGAGGTAAGAGCCTACAAAGGCTCATCTGCTCAAGTTAGAGGTAATTAATGTCAGTTTGGGTTAAGACAATTTAAAAGTAGGAGAGCTATCAGCTTTAATAATCAAATGAAGCTTAAAACTATAGTGCCATCCCCTAAAGTTCTTCCCCCAACCAGCAATGTTTTCAAATCTTCGATGAGAACGACTACAACAAGGGTGACAAACTTCTATGGGTGTTGAATCAACAAAACTAATCCTTGTTATTTCCCCTTTACAAATTTACAACAAATATTGAGAAAACAGCACGGTAACATTAAAAACCAAGGCATTAGCTCGACAAAACGATTATAACGATATAACTAGCTGAGATTTTTGAATTATAATGACAATCGAGTTTACATCTCAGCCTCTATTTTCTTTCCTCTTTTCATCGAACTGACGTCACTCAAGTTAATTTTACCCCTACATATTAAGGCATTAATCATCTAAGCCAATGCTTTGAGGTGACGAAAACTCGATATTAGCTGTATTGCAAGGCATTGCGTTGGGCGGGGTTCCCGACAGTCACGCAACTGCCGAAGGCGATTTAGTAAACCGAACAGTTGATTATAAAGTGGGGCAGAGATAGACATGGGATAAAAAGTTGAAAAACGTCTATTTTTAGCCAACCATTAATTCTCTTCCTTTTCTTTTCTATTATGACACTAGGTTTTATCAATTTAAATAAGCCTGCTGGCTTCACTTCTCATAATTGTGTCGCTAAGGTCAGAAAAATATTAAAAACTAAAAAAGTAGGACATGGCGGTACTCTCGATCCTGCTGCAACTGGAGTACTACCCATTGCCGTAGGTAAAGCAACTAGATTACTACAGTTTTTACCCACAGAAAAAGCCTATCATGCTCGCATTCGTCTGGGAATGAAAACTACTACTGACGATCTAGAAGGAGAAATAATTTCTACTCAACCTGGTATCGAGATTAGCCAAGCAGAAATTAAAGCTTGCTTAGGTAAATTTATCGGCACAATTGAACAAATACCACCTATCTATAGTGCAATCAAAAAACAAGGTAAAAAACTCTATGAATTAGCGAGAAAGGGAGAAAAAATTGATGTACCACCCCGCACTGTAGTTATCGACACAATAGAATTACTGAAGATTATTCCTGGGGAATTTACGGAAGTAGAAGTAGCTATTATTTGTAGTCCTGGAACCTATATTAGGGCGATCGCCCGCGATTTAGGATCGATGCTAGGAGTAGGAGGAACTTTAGCTAATTTAATTAGGACTAAAAGCTGCGGTATGCGATTAGCTGATAGCATAACTTTACTTGAGTTAGAAGAACAATTTCGCTCGGATACTTGGACTTTGATTTCACCGCTTCAAACCCTATCACACTTACCAAAAGTTAGTTTGAATTCAGAACAAGCAAAACGTTGGTGTCAAGGTCAAGCAGTAGAAATATCTCCGCAAGAATACGTAAAAAATAAATCTATAAATATAAATAAACAATTATTTGAACTTCAAGAATATTATTTGACAATTTATAGCGAACAAAACTTTTTCTTAGGTATTAGTATTTTATTAGCCCATCAATCTTCCATTATTATTTCACCCAAAATAGTTTGTCATACTCTATAATATATTTTGAATTAAAAAAAATCAAAAGCTTGGATAGATGGTGGATATTAGCAAATATACTCTAAAAATGACCACCGAGAAAATAACTATTTTTCTGATTTTTTGGGTCTTATTACGTAAAAACACTAGTATTTTTACGGTAAGCCAACATAAATTAAATAAAAATCAATGGCATCTGCAAATATCCTGAAAAAAACCTTTAAAATAAATATTATGGTTTGGTAAATTAATTAATATTTTAGTGTTAACTTTTAGGAAAAAATATTTAACCAACTTAGCAAATTGTTTGACTTCGACTCTTCATTTCATCAATCACTAGGAAACAAAGAGAATGGCTAGAGAAGTAGGGGCAGCAGATTATCTCAAGACAAATCGATTTAGACAAGAAATTCCAGAGCGGGCACTCGATCGGGCAATGAACTTTTTTCAATCCCTCAGTATTAATAATCCGATCGAGCAACAAGACCGACAATTTAAAGCAAAAGTTGAAACAGGTTTGAATTACCAACTACCAGCACAACAAATATCTCAAAGGTTTGAAGAAAATGCTCAAAGTATCTCTTCACAAACCAAAGATAACTTTCAAACAATTTTTGAGCAAGCTAATATAGGAATCGCTTTTATTGCAACTTCAGGGCAGTTTCTTCGTGTTAATTCATATTTATGCTCTCTATTACAATATTCAGAATCAGTAATGTGTTCTTCTACTTGGCAAGAGATTACTCATACTGAAGACCGAGAAACCGTTTGGCACTCTATAAAACAAGTATTAAGTAGTTCTCAATCTAGTCAAGTTTTAGAACAACGCTATCTGCGTCAAGACGGTCAATGGCAGTGGGTAAGTATTACCTTCTCTCTAGTTGAAAACTCTCAAAATGTCCCTCTTTATTTAATAGCTACTATCCAGGATATTCAGCTTCGTAAGCAAACAGAGGCCAAATTAAGAAATAGATTTACTATCGATACAGCGATAGCGAAAATTTCTAGAAAACTCATTAGTACCAAAGAAATTAATTATGAAGAAATTTTAGGGATTATTGGTGAGGCTACAGATTGCGATCGAGTTTCTTTAATTCGTTTTACTCTAGGGTATCAATGTTGTAGTACATACCATTGGAGCAAAAATACTAAGATTTCTCAACTTCAGTCACAGATTACAGCAATACACCAGCTTCCTTGGTGGCAAGCCAAACTAAATAGAGATGAAGACATAATCATAAATGACATCGCGCAGTTGTCAGAAGTAGCTCAACAAGAAAAAAATATACTGCGATCGATAAATATTTGCTCTGCTTTAATTATCCCTATTTTTACCGCGGAATGCGCTCATCCGCAAGCCCCGCCTTTTCAAGGCGGGGAACGGATGACTTCTTCTGGTCAGGTTTGGGGTACTCTTGGTTTATACGATCGAGCCCAAAACTATCGAGATTGGTCAGAAGAAGATGCACGACAACTCAGAGTTTTAGGAGCAATTATCCAAAGTAATCATCAATATAGGGTTGCTCAAACTAGACTAAAAGCCTCAAAAGCTTTATCTGCTCAATTTTTTCATCATTCAGTCGATGGCATTTTTTTAATTGACAGATTGCCCGATGGTCGATTGATCTACAAAGCTAATAATCCCGCTTACGCTAAACTCATAGGTAAAACCGCTCGAGAAATTGAATGCAAAACCATAGCGGAAGTATTTCCCGCAGAGATAGCACCATTCGTTGAACAGAAATGTCGTTTTTGTCTCGCCACCAAAAAACCCTTAGACTTTTTGCTTACTTTAGAATTACAAGGAAAAACTCGTTATTGGCGTATTTATTTGGTACCGATCGAAAACTATAGTGGACATTACTTAAGGTTACAAGGTAGTGTCAAAGATATTACCGAAGAAAAACAAGCACTAGATAGACAAACTCGCTATCGTCATCTATTGAGATCGATAACCTTTAAAACTAGTCAATCTTTAGATATTCAAGAAATTCTGCAAACTACAGTAGGCGAACTCCAAAAAACTTTTAATGCCGATAGAGTTTTACTATTGCAATTTCTACCAGATGGGTCTGCCAAAGTCATCAAAGAATCTGTTGAATCTGGTTTTCCCTCAATTTTAGAAGAAGTAATTACAGATCAATATTGTCGGGATGTTTGGCCTGACAAATACTCGGAAGGATATGCTTATCTTTGTGAAGATACTAACAATGCGGAACTATCTTCTTGTCATCGAGCTTTTCTAGAAAAGTATCAGATTAAAGCGGATTTAGTTTTACCCATTTCTCGCTATCTACCCCATAAAAATTCTACAGTTAAAAAAGCTAGTCAAATAAGTAATAGTTTGTGGGGACTTTTATGCGTACAGCAATGTAGTCAATCTCGTCAATGGACTCAAGATGAAATTGAATTACTACAACATTTAGTAGGACAGTTAACTATTGCTTTATCTCAAGCTGAATTACTAGAAAGTGAAATTACTCAACGTAAAGAATTAGCTCGTTCTAATGCTGAATTAGAACAGTTTGCATATATTGCTTCTCACGATCTACAAGCACCGCTACAAACTGTTACTAATTATGTTCAACTGCTTCAACGTCGCTATCAAGATCGACTAGATGCTAGTGGGGAAAAATTTATTCATTATATTACTGATGGCGTTAACAGAATGCGTACTCAAATTAATGATTTATTAGAGTATTCTCGTGTAGGCAGACAAAGAAGTACTTTTCGTACTACTGATTGCAACTTAGTTCTAGAACAGGCGATCGCTAATCTCCGTTCAGAAATAGACAAACACCAAGCAGTAGTTACTTATTGTTCTAATTTACCTACTTTAATTGCTGATTCTAGTCAATTAGTAGTTTTGTTTCAAAACTTGATTAGTAACGCCATCAAATATCATTCTCAAGCTATTCCTTCAATTAAAATTAATGCGGAGCGTCAAGGAGATTATTGGCAATTTTCTGTCAATGATAATGGCATTGGTATTGCTCCTCAATATAAACAGCGCATCTTCCAAATTTTTCAGCGACTTCATACTCGGGAAGAATATCCAGGTACAGGCATTGGTTTAGCCATCTGTCAAAAAATTGTTGAACGTCATGGCGGGCAAATAGAAGTTAATTCCCAATTAAATAAAGGTTCTACTTTTTACTTTACAATTCCTGTTTAACCTGAGCTTTGAGCTTAATATTTATTTACTAAAATTAAGCTATTATACTAATTGAAATTAAGATATTTAGCAGATTAGTGTTGACAGTTATAGTTGGTAAGATGAGAACTCTGAATCAGTTATGCTTTGGCAAAATGGTAAGCTCTCAACTTATTAAAAATGTTCTTTTAGTCGAAGACAATCCTAGCTATCAAGATTTAATGTTAGTTGCTTTTGAAGAAAATGACATTGCTCACAATTTACATATAGTAGGTAACGGAGAAGAAGCATTACTTTTTTTACAACAGCAAAAAAAATACTTTAATTCTCCTCGTCCAGATGTTATTATTCTAGATTTAGACTTACCTGGAATGCACGGACACGAGTTATTAAAAATTATCAAGCAAGATATTAAGCTTAAGTTAATTCCCGTTATTGTTTTTACTAGTTCTAGTCAACCAAAAGATATTACCAAAAGTTACAAATTAAAAGCTAATTGCTACTTAAGCAAACCCTATAATTTAGATGATTTTTTAGCTGTAGTACAAAAAAGTTTAAATTTTTGGCTTAATTTTTCTAAACTACCAGAAGACACGGTAAGTACATAGCTAAGCAAATAGATAATGATGTGCATATTTATCTATAGATTGTCTAAAATTCTAGAGTAAGCAAATTAACTCTAGCAAGTTGGTGAAGATCACAGATAATGACGGGATTAGTGTAATATGCTGTATTTACCGATTAAAGGTATTAAAAAAAATAATTTTAGCTAAAATTCCTGCTTAAAGCCTGAAAAAAGCTAACAATTATTATTTACACGTTAAAAAAAGCAATCGAATCGGCTTTACCGTCAAAAAACAAATTACGTCAGTGGATATTAACACTCTCAAAATACTGTTAATTGAAGATAATCCAGCCGATGCTGATTGGATTGGAGAAATATTGATAGAGGAAAAGTTAGCAGGGCTAAAGCTAAAACACGCTAATCGAGTCAACGAAGGATTGCACATTTTATCGCAAGACTATTTTGATGCTGTGTTGTTAGATTTATCTCTTCCGGATAGTCAAGGAATAGATAATATTGCCATGGTAAAACAGCAAGCTCCAGAATTGCCTATTATAGTTCTAACTTCTCTCAACGATCAGAATATGGCGATTAAATCTGTACGTAAAGGAGCGCAAGATTATCTAATTAAAGGTGGATTTGAAAAAGAATTACTCATCCGTTCGATTCGCTATGCTATTGAACGTCAAAGGACGAAAGAAACCCTCAGACAGCAAGCAGAAAGAGAAAGGCTGATGGGTAAAATGCTCGAAAAAATCCGCCAGTCTTTAGAGTTAACAGAAATTTTAGAAACCACGGTAGATGAAGTTAGGCAATTTCTGAAAACAGACCGAGTACTAATTTATTGCTGCGAATCTTCTCGCCCCGGCAAAATTGTAGCAGAATCTCAAATTAATGAAAATTGCTGCTTTTCAAAGCAAAAAGTGTCTTCTGAGGCTAACTCTTTTGAGCTATATTTAGCTGTATCTGATGCCGATCATCTTCAAGCAGTTACAGATATTCAGCAAATTCAAGCCTCATCATCAGATATTTATCGATCGACAGAACATCAGCTAAGAACAATTTTAACTCTGCCTATTTGGCGTGGTCAACAAGTCTATAGCGATCGCTTAGAAAAATGTGAATACAATCTACATAACCCTATTCAAAGAAAAGAACAATTATGGGGAATGCTAGTTGCTCATAGTTATGATACATCCCGCCAATGGCAAAAATGGGAAGTAGATTTTCTCAAACAACTGACAACTCAGGTAACTATTGCTATTCAACAATCAGAACTCTATAGTCAACTGCAACAAGCAAATCAACAACTACAACAGCTAGCAATTTTAGATGGTTTAACTGGGGTTGCTAATCGTCGCTATTTCGATCGGGTATTAAGTAATGAATGGAATCGTTTAGCTAGAGAAGAAAAGCCATTGTCTTTAATTTTATGTGATATCGATTATTTTAAAATTTACAATGACACTTATGGTCATCCAGAAGGGGATTCTTGTCTTCAAAAAGTTGCTAATGCTCTACAACAAGCAACCAAACGTGCTGCTGATTTAGTAACTCGTTATGGTGGAGAAGAATTTGCTGTCATTCTTCCCGATACCGATGCTAGAGGAGCTTTATTTGTTGCTGAAAATATTAGACAGAAATTAAATACACAGAAAATACCTCATCCTGCATCTAGCGTTAGTCCCTATATAACCATTAGTATTGGAGTTGCCACTACAATTCCTACTGCCGCTCGAACTGCAAGTAGGTTGCTTAAGATAGCAGATAATGCGCTTTATCAAGCGAAAAAACAAGGACGCGATCGAATTATTCAAGGTAGTTCTTGACTTAATCTTAAAAAGATAGTCTATTTAATTTAAATATGAAGTGAAAGGCTTAGTCTCAAACAGCTAATGACTAATAATTATAAATTTATTCGTGCCGATCTCGCTCAAATATCAGCTTACACTCCTCATTCTATCGAAGAGATTGCTCATTCTCTAGATCATCTTGATACCAATGAGAGTCCTTACGATCTGCCTACTACAATTAAAGGGAAACTAGCTTGGGTTTATCAAGAAGAAATAGAGACAAATCGCTATCCCGATGGTAGTCATATAGTCCTCAAAAGTGCGATCGCCGAATATGTTAAACAATCTGCAAAGCTTAATGGAGAAATTTCTCACCATAATATCTCCGTAGGTAATGGTTCAGATGAATTAATTCGCTCTATACTAATTGCTACTTGTTTAGGAGGAGAAGGCTCGATTTTAGTAGCTAATCCTACCTTTTCTATGTACGCTATTTTAGCCAAAACTTTAGGGATTCCCGTTATTGAAATTCAGCGTTCCGATACAGATTTTTCCCTCGATCTAGTTGCTGCTACTGAAGCGATCGCACAAACGAACCATCCTCCTGTTAGGGTTGTGTTTATAGTTCATCCTAACTCTCCTACTGGCAACTGTTTAACTACAGCCGAGTTAGACTGGTTACGCAACCTAAGCCAAGATATTTTAGTAGTTATAGATGAAGCCTATTTTGAATTTAGTCAATCTTCTTTAGTCGGCGAATTAGTTCGACGTTCTAACTGGCTAATTTTACGTACCTTTTCTAAAGCTTTTCGTTTAGCTGCTCATCGAGTGGGTTATGCGATCGCCGATCCAGCTATCGTTGCAGCCTTAGAAAAAGTTCGTTTACCCTACAATTTACCAAGTTTTTCTTACATTGCAGCTTTACTAGCACTCAAACATCGCGATTTATTACTAGATATTATAGGAGATACTCTCCAAGAAAGAGAAAAATTATGGCAAATCTTATCTCAACGCTCAGATCTCAAAATCTGGCAAAGCCAAGCTAATTTTCTCTATCTACAACTGAACAATGCTTCTTCTGCACAAAATCCTGAACAATTAGCCAAAATTACTCAAGATTTGAAAAACCAAGGAACTTTGATTCGTCATACTGGTGGTGGTTTAAGAATTACCATTGGTACTCCCGTAGAAAATGCGAGGACAATAGAACGAATGCAAAAGATACTCGATCGCAGTTAGTAGTTAATAGTTAGTAGTTAGTAGTTTAGAGGCTTTGCTGAAGGAGTAGTGCTGAATAGCGATCGCCATGTCACTATTACCTATTAAATTCCTAACATCTGTAATTTGTACAGACTAGAATACAGTCCTTCTCGAGCCAATAGTTCTTCATGTGTTCCCGATTCAATTAGTTCTCCTCTTTTCAGAACTAGTATCTTATCGACATTGCTGATAGTAGATAATCGGTGAGCAATAATAATGGCTGTACTTTCTGTTAACAACTTTTCTAAAGCCGATTGAATTAGAGCTTCTGTTTTTACGTCTAGGCTGGCAGTGGCTTCATCTAATACCAAAACACTAGGATTACGAATCGCTACGCGAGCAAAAGCAAGTAATTGTTTTTGTCCACCAGATAAATTGGTGCCTCTTTCTCGCAAAATAGTATTGTAACCCTGAGGCAATTGCTCGATAAATCGATCGATATTGGTTAATCTAGCAGCTTCTTTGACTTGTTCGAGAGAATAATCATCTCCTAAAGTAATATTGCGTTTCACATCACCTGCAAACAGAAAACTTTCTTGTAAAATTACGCCAATGTAACGACGTAAATCTGCTTGAGATATATCGCGGATATCAATACCATCAACTAAAATTCGACCACGACTAGGTTCATACAGACGACAGAGTAAACGAATAATAGAACTTTTACCTGCTCCTGTTGGCCCGACTAAAGCAACTTTTTCCCCTGGTTTAATGGTAAAATTCAAGTCTTTGAGGACATATTCGTCTGGTTTGTAACCAAACCAAACACCATCGAAGATTATTTCTCCTCTACTGCTAGGTGCAATCTTTTTATGACTGGTTAATTTAGAAGATTCTGGATCGCTAATTTCAATCGGTTGATTCATCAATTCAGAAATACGTTCGATCGCCGTAAACCCAGATTGAAACATGGTGAATTTATCAGCAAATTGACGCAAAGGGTTGAATAATCTTTGAGCGTAGAGAATGAAAGCAGAGAGAATACCAAAGGTAGTATTTTCCCTGAGAACAAATATCCCTCCCAACCAGAGAACACCAGCGATCGCTACTAGAGAAATCCATTCTAAAGTAGCGGATACGGCGGAGTCATGAAAAATAGTCTTATCTATGGCTTGGCGATAGCGAGTATTAATCGAACGAAACATCTCAGCATTATATTGTTCTCGCCGAAATAGCTGCACGATATTAATCCCCGCGATATTTTCTTGCAGCATAGAGTTAAGCTTAGAAAGTTCTTCTCTGGCACGATAATTTGCTTTACGATACTGTCGCTGAAAATAAATAATTAAGCCTGTTACGGGAATGAGCATCAACACCAACATCGATGCTAATCGCCAGTCCATTAAGTACATGGTTACCACAATAGCGATAATCGAAACCAAATCGCTAAATACTCCAATAGCACCACTAGCAAAGACATCTCCCAATGCTTCTACATCATTGCTAATGCGAGTAACTAATTTACCGACAGGAGTGCGATCGAAAAAACTGGAAGCCAGAGTAGTAACATGAACAAATAAATCCTCTCTTACTGCTGCGGTAATCTCTTGTCCAATTTTCTGGACTAAATATCCTTGAAGAGAAGCAAACATCAAACGAATAATTACTGTAGCTAAGAGTAAACCAACTAAAGTATTAACTCCTTCAGCAACAGATAGATTTTCTAAAAAAGACCAAGTTGTTTCTTGTTTTAGTAGAGAGACAGCTTGTCCGATAATTAATGGTTGAATTGCTCCTGCGATCGCTAGAGGTACTAACAAGATCGTGGAGAGCAATAAAATACCCCTGTTACCACGGGTATAAGGAATTAATTTGAGAAATAATCGCCAATCATTTTCTTGGCTTTTTCGTCGAGTTTTTGCTTCTGATAAGGGAGAGGAAACAGTCATTGAATACTTTTGCTGCGATAGAGACACATAATATAGCTTAGTCGGAATTTGTAGTTTAGTAATGAGTCTTCAAGCAGTTTTTTCTAAGTAGATCCACAATTGCTTGGGCGATCGCTCTTTTGAATTTTTCATAAGCGATCGCGTTGTTAATTTTTAGTTTCAGAATAAATTCTAGTAATGACTACCAGACTTACGATGGTGGACGGCTGTTACTCCTTCAGCTTGTAAAACATTGCCTTTTTCTGCTATGGCATAGACTAGCCAATGATCGCCACATTCCATACGGTTATCTATGCGACATTCGATATACGCAAGGGCATCTGTCAGAATAGGGCAGCCATTCTCCGCTTCTTCTGTTTCTACACCCTTAAAACGATCTTCCCCTGGTTTAAAGGGTTTGAGGAAATGTTTCATCAATCCAATATGTTTACCTTCTTGGAGAATATTAAGGACAAAATTGCTACCTGAATGTAAAAGAGATTCGATCGCTCTTTCTTTGGCTACTGCTATAGTTAACCCGGGAGGATTAAAAGTAGCTTGGGATACCCAGGAAGCTAACATCGCTCCTGCTAATTCTTCTTGTTTAGTGGTCACTACGCACAAAGAACCAATAATTCTTCCCAAAGCTTGTTCTGTTCTTGCTCCTTCAGAAGTTCCCACAGCTTGTTTGGCTTTGCGAGTACGTTTAGCTTTTTTCAGGGTTTGGGCGAAGTCTATGCCAGCTTCTTCACAGGTTTTAATTACGGCATCCGTAGGCTTAAATTTAACACGGATCGGGTCAAATCCAAAAGTATAACCAGCGTTACGGAATTTATTTTCCAACAGATCGATCGCTTCACCACTCCAACCAAAAGAACCAAATACACCAGCTAATTTAGTTTTATCTGCATTAGCAAGGACTATCCCCAAAGCCGTTTGAATTTGAGTTGGTGCATGACCCCCTAAAGTGGGCGAACCCATAATAAAACCTGCTGCTTTAGCGACTGCTTCTTTTATTTCGTCTGGTTCGGCAAATTCAGCATTGATCGATTCTACTCTCACTCCAGCTTTAGTAATACCACTAGCGATCGCCTGTCCCACAGTTGCGGTGTTACCATAAGCAGAAGCATAAATTAATGCCACACTAATATCTTGATTACTTTGTTGTTTGAGCCAAGTTTGATAATTAGCGGTTAAGGGAAGTAAACTGTAATAAACTAAAGGGCCATGACCTACTGCATATATTCTCGCCTGTTTATCTGCCAGTTTTTCTAAAGCACTAGCTATTTGACGGGCGTGGGGAGCCATAAGACAATCAAAGTAGTAACGACGGTCTTCTTGATAAACCGTCCAACCTTCATCAAAAACCTGATCGCCACAAACGTGCGCTCCAAAAAGCTTATCAGTATAAAGAACTTGGGTTTTAGTATCGTAGGTACAAAGTTGATCGGGGTAACGAGGATTGGGAGTCGGAATAAATTCGAGGAGATGACCTTGACCCAAATCTAGAGTTTCTTCACCTTTGACTACCTTAATCTTTAATTCTGGTGATTCGATTAGTTTACGCAGAGATATGGCACCTGGATTAGAACAAACAAAAGTAATCTGAGGGGCTATATCTAATAAGGCTTTAATAGTAGTAGCTCGGTTAGGATTGATATGCCCCAAGATAATGTAATCAATTTTTTGAGGATCGATACGTTCAGTCAAGGCAGCGAGGAAAATTTCCGTAAATGATTCCCCTGGAGGGTCTAATAAAGCTATCTTATCCCCTTCAATCAAATAAGAGTTAGCCGTAGTTCCTTTTTGCAGAGCATATTCTATTTCAAATTTTAATCTATCCCAAGTGCGCGATCGCATGACTTTAGTTTCGGCAGCCATGAGATATACTTGAACGTCTCTGGGTTTATTGGATGACATAGTTTATACTTGTTTGATTGGCTGTATTTTTATATTATTAACTATTTCGATCGAGTTCCTGACAATACTATTGATTCAAGCGCGATTTTAGACTATGCACAACTTTCTACCTATTGCTTACTTTCGCAACCAATTTATTCCTTTTGCTGAAGCCAATATTTCGATCGCCACTCATGCTCTACATTATGGTACTGGTGCTTTTGGTGGTTTAAGAGGAATTCCCCATCCTCAAAATTCTCAGCAAGTTTTATTGTTTAGATTAGACCGTCATTCTCAGCGATTAAGCAATAGTGCTAGATTCTTACAATACGATTTGCCAGCAGATAAAATCCAACAAATAATTATTGATTTTGTTAAAAAAAATCAGCCCGATAAATCTTTTTATATTCGTCCTTTTATTTATACTTCAGATTTAGGTATTGCCCCCAGACTACATAATATTGAAAAAGATTTTTTTGTCTATGGTTTAGAATTGGGCGATTATCTACCTCCCGACGGTATTGTTTGTCGGATTAGTTCTTGGCATCGTCAAGAAGATAGAAGCCTACCCTTAAGAGGTAAAATTAGCGGTGCTTATATAACTTCTTCTCTAGCTAAAACAGAAGCAGTTAAATCTGGTTTTGATGAAGCAATTTTACTCAATTCTCAGGGCAAAGTTTGCGAAGCTTCTGGTATGAATATATTTATTGTCAGAGATGGTCAATTAATTACTCCTGGGTTTGACCAAGATATTTTAGAAGGAATTACTAGAGACAGTATCTTGACTATTGCTAAAGATCTAGGTATTCCTACAGTAGAAAGACCTGTAGATAAAACAGAACTTTTAATTGCAGACGAAGTATTTTTAAGTGGTACTGCTGCTAAAATTACTCCTGTCAAAGGAATAGAAAACTATCAACTCTCCACAGATAGACCTGTTACTGAAAAATTAAAACAAAAGTTAATCGCCATTACCGAAAATCGAGAACCACAATATCAAGATTGGGTTTATGTAATCGATTGTTAATCTCAAAGTTTTTAGCTATTAGTTATTAGCTTTTAGCTTCTACTAATTAGGATTTAACTAATAAATCATAATATTATCTTGTTGAATATTAAGATCGATTGCTTGAGTTAATTATTGTTTTTCTGCTTTTAGTTCGGGTTTTTTAGTGTAGCCAATACCTTACGAAAAATGATTTTATCATCGCCTGCTTTATAAAATTCGCGGATTCTTGCTTCCTCGTCGTACCCGTGCTTGCGGTAGAATGCTCGCACACCCTCAAAGTTTGGCAGTCCCGAAGTTTCTATCAATAACACGCGCTCTCCGCGTTTCGCTAACATTTGTTCGATATAGCACAGCAATTTTGCACCGATTCCTTCCCTCTGGCGGTTGGGGTGAATGGCAATAAAGTATAGATTCCATGTCCCCTCAGTATAGGGTTCTGGTGCGTAGTATGCTACTCCGACTGGATCGCCATCGTCATAGGTAATCCAAAAGCGATCGCTGTTAAGATTTCCGTCGAAGTATTCTGTTAACATACGATCGAGTTCCTCAAGCTCTTGCGGACTAAATAGATCGACCGCCCCAGCAATACCCATCAGAGCTTTCTTGTCATCGGGCGTAGCGAGTCGAATCATGAGCAAATCCTCGATCGAGTTCATTTATCCGTTTCTAGCATTGTACTGCTACTGATGCTTAATAACAATGATATAATAATAGGATCTACTTAATATCGCACTACACACTGAGATTAGTACACTCATTACTCATTACTTATTACTCATTACTTACGAGTAATTAGATCGACTTGTCCTAACAAATTAACGTACTGCGATAACAAGGGGAGATAGTGTAAATGATGGTGTAATTTAGTATGGGCGATCGCAATCCAGGGATTAAAATTATTAGTGATAACCGTCAAGCTCGTTATCTGTATCACATACTAGAGACTTACGAAGCGGGTATTGAATTAGTTGGCACAGAAGTAAAATCTATTCGAGAAGGAAGAGTTAACCTCAGAGATGGCTATGCTTTAATTCGCAACGGGGAAGCATGGCTCTCAAACGTCCATATTTCTCCTTATCAAGCTAGCGGACAATATTTTAATCATGAACCACGTCGTAATCGTAAATTACTTTTACACCGTCAAGAAATCAACAAACTAATTGGTAAAGTAGAGCAACAAGGTTTAACTTTAGTCCCTTTAAAAATGTATTTTAAGAGAGGTTGGGTTAAAGTAAGCATCGGTTTAGCCAAAGGAAAAAAACTACACGATAAGCGAGAATCAATCAAACGTCGTCAAGACCAAAGAGAAATCTCAAGAGCAATGAAACGTTACTAAATTAAAGCTTGCTGAAAAAATTAGATTGAGTATTGAACGCTGTGGTTAGCTATTAGTTTTTTATCTCACTGCTGTTGAGAAACGGTGTAACTTATATAACTTATCCAGGTACAGTCATGGTTTCATACATTGTCACCAATGCTGGCGGTAATTTAAATAAATATACTTCGGGTGTATCTAAGGGAATATAGCCTAAAATAGGAAAAATTTTCTTTTGTTTTAGCTGCTCTTTAAGATATTCAGAACTAGCAAATAAATGAGCAAGCTGCATAAGTCCATTAGCCATAACATTAATATCTGAATCTGTCTGATTTGGCCAAGAGTCAATAAACCCTTTCCAGGGAGAACCTGGTTCGACTGCTGGTTTCACCAGATAGCCTGCTGTTTCCAAGGCACCTCCCAATTTCATGGCTTTTCCACTAGCAGCAGCACTTACCATCCCACAGTTTTGGTGAACCATCTGAATAAGTACTACTACGTCACGTCCGATACCTTCAAGATTATATTGAACCGTGGCACCTAAACTTAAATCATTGTAAGGATTTACCACATTACCGATGCTACGTTCGACAAAGAAACCTGGAATATCGTCACTGTCTTTAAGGCTTAAGCGACGTTCGTAATGAACTCTCGAATCAACACAGCCGAGGATCACACCGATAGGATTTTGACCCTGACCGGCACGATTAAAGAAATCTGTCATTTCCCCAATGGGTATTCCTGCAAAGGGGTAATCGGGATTATTTTGTTGTTGTCTATACTCATCGACAAATGATTTATTCACTTCGACAAGTTTAGCTAACGCCTGCCAAACTTCGAGCCAACCTTCTTTATTATTAGATTTGCTGTTACGAGTTTTTTCGATTTCGGTGGCAATAGTCGCTGAATTAAGCAGGGCAAAACCGTTTTTAGTTGGAGGTATAGTAGGTAGTAAGCCCATAGGCAATTTTTGGTCATTTTCGGCAGGGCTAGATTCAGCTGCTATACCCCGAACTGGATTGAGAATGGTTTTTTCAAAAGTATATAATCCTGTTCCTACCAGCCCAGTTTTAATCAGGTTTCTGCGTAAAAATCTACTCCTGAGCATCTTTTGAGTTTTGTTGCCCAGATCTTCTGCTTGAGGATCGTCTGAAACGTTGTCATTTACGGTAATATATTTTTTTTTTCTCAGAAACATAATTTTTCCAATACATTTATTTCCTCTATTTTTATCTAACACTGGTTTTTCGAGGAGCAAACTACCAGCCTTGGACACTTTTATTTTTTGTGTCGAAAGCATTATACAGTGACCAAAATGATTTATTGGTAAAGATTTATTAGTAACAATTTTATGTTTAAATTGTTGACTAATTCGGGTAAAGTTAATTGGAAATATTGCTTTCCAACAACCGATCTTTCTTCACTTCTTCAGTTTTTACCGTTTCCCATTGACTAGCTAGAATAGCTAACATAAACCACCAGAGAGTACTAATTTGGGGACGATACCAAACTGTATCGACAATGCCATGAGCCAGCAGTCCGACAATGGCTGCTGTAGCTGCTATTACCCACAGTCCTTGACGGTCTTTAAGTGCACGCAAACGGTTAATTTGGCGTATTCCATAATTAAGAGTAACGACGATTAACCACAAAAAACAGCCCAGTCCCAAATAACCCATTTCTACCAAATGCTCTAAAAAGATAGAATAGGCACTAAGAGCAGGATAACGACTATTCATATAGCGGGGATAAATTTGGTTAAAAGCGTCATGTCCGGGACCTATACCTGTTAGAGGATAATCCCTAATCATCTTAAATACTGCTTCCCAAACATTAATTCGGAAATTATTGCTGTCATCTGCACGACCGACAAAAATACTCAAAAAGCGCAATCTTAAAGGCTCTACCGAAATAATTGCGACTATTAACAATCCACCTAAACTACCAAATACTAATGGTAATAACCATACTCGCCAAAAACGAGGCAAGTATTCTCGCCACCAATAATAAAGTAAGATTAATAAAAATGCGGTCATGGCTGCCATTGCTAACCAGGCCCCACGACTATCAGTAAAATATAAACAGGCAGAATTAACTCCTACCATAGTCATAGCCAAAGCTTTTTGGAGCCAACTGCGCCAAATAAAAACTGCTGCTACACTTAAAGCGATCGCGCTTAAGAGATAGCCTCCTAATAAGTTAGGATTGCCCAAATAACTATAAACTCTAGTATCGTTAGCCAAAGGAGAATTAGGATCGTTCCAAGTGGCTAATTGCTCTACTCCTATTAATTCTTGATGTATACCATAGGTACTAACCAATAAAGCAGCTAGTAAAAAAGTGGTAATTACTCCAGTAGTTATCCTAGCCGAGCGCAAAACTCTTGCTGCTAAGGCAAATATGCCTAAATACAAAGTTAATATAATCCAGCCCGATAAAGCCTCTGACTTGACTGGAGAAAAAGCCGTAGCAATTGTTGCTACCAGCCAATATATAAATACTAATATATGAATAGGTGTTACACCTTGTCTATCCCGTTCCGACAGAGTTATTATTATCCAATAACTAACTACTGCTAAGAGAAGGAATCCAATCAAACTAGTGGAAACAAAAGGATTAAGCATTAAGACAATGCTAAGCAAACAGGCTCCCAATAGTTCTGTCCACTGAAGCAACCAGCTACCTTCCTGCCAAGAAGATAATATTCCTACTAGCCGATAAAAATAGCTTGAATTTAACCATTTAGACCAATGTAAATTAGCAAGTGCTATTTTTGTCCAGGCTGAATTCATAATTATGAATAGAAAATATTGCTAAAAAGGTTAATGTGTATGCAGTTTAACCTAATTTTATCGAGATAAACAGATATTCTATTTTCTATTCTGGTTCGGATTCTACTTGAGGAAATTGTAAAATATAGCGATATCCTGATTCTGGTGAACCTTGAACTAAAACCTGACCTCCATGAATTTCTACCAGATGACAGGTCAATAATAATCCCAGCAAATCTCGGGAGATTTTATCGTTGGCAGTTTTGCTAGGTTTCTCTCCACTGTCTAGAACAGTAATTAAGGCAGAAGAAGTAAGTACTTGATTCCCTAATAAAGCATTATTACCCATACCTGTATTTAAAGAATTTCTGGGATTAACCTCATTGAAAGCTAAAGCTTTAGTTACAGACTGAGAATATAATTCAGTTTGAGGTAAACCATCCCCTAGCCATGGATGAGAAAGCCAGACAGCAATATGTAATGCTCTATTTCTACGAGAAATATGAATTCTTATTTCACCACCAGCCTCCGACATTTCTAATACACTAATAATTAGATAATAGAGAGCTTGTTTGACTTTATCTTTATCTAGAGACCAAATACGATTACCTGGCTCGACAGATAATCGGAGTGTTTGTTGTTGTTGCCTGGCCACATCAACTAAGCTATTAATAACTTGCTGAGCAATCATTTCAACATCAGTTGAAGCAGTTTGTAGCTCGGCATCTCGATCGCTTAAAACTCCTAAATTAACAATTTCATCTACCAGAGAAATAAGATTTTGACCACTGTTATGAATGATTTCTAAGTATTCTTTTTGTTTACCAGTTAAAGGGCCATAGACTTCTCTTCTGAGCACACTTGCCATCCCAATCACAGAAGTTAGTGGGGTTCGTAATTCTTGAGTAAGTTGAGCTAATAATCTTACCTTGATCGAATTAGTAGAATTATATTTTTTGGGTGATGTGGATAATGTTTCTTTTGGTACGACAGAAGAAGCTTGCCAATTAGAACCTCCAGGATGAATAACTGATAAATTATGAGCGCGGTCCGTTGTTATTTGCTCTTGGTTTTTGATGAGGTTATCTCGCTCATATTCTCTCAAACACCAACGGGCTGTTAAAGCTAAAAAGTCTACATCTCTATCATTAAACTGGCGAGTTTCAACATCCATAACCTCTAAAGTACCAATACATAAGCCTTCAGAGCTAATTAAAGGAACACCGAGATAGGCTTTAATACCGTAGTGCTGTACGAGTGTGCTACTAGCAAAGACGGAATTAGTTAAAGTATTTTCGATACATAGAGTTTGTTCGCTGTCCACTACGTAAGTACTAAAAGACTCGATTAAAGGCACTTTTCTATGGACAGCTAATTGATTCATCAAACCAATAGTGGATAAACCAGAAGCAGACTTGAACCATAGTTCATTTTCAACTACCAAGCCTAGAATACAAATTGGCATTTCGAGAAAGCTTGAGGCTGTTTGTGTGGCTTCTTCAAAAACAGGAACTGTTTCAGCTACTAACAAACCAAGCTTACTAAGAGCATTCAGTCTTTGTTGCTCTTTAGCTACGGGAGTGAAACCATCTAAACGGCAAAAGAGTCTATTTTTTAATTTATTCATAGTATTGACTCTTATACCTAAATCTACTGCTTGCACTTGTATCACTAAATTTAATAATTAGAAGGGTAATATACATACTGGCTTCGGGAGCATAATTAATCTAGCAATCTCTCTTAAAAAATAACCTATATAAAAAATAACCTATATAAATATATATAGTTTTTGGCTTTTTACCAGAGAAAATAGAGCTAAATAACACCTACCTTAGCTTGTTATTTTTAAAGTTCCCTAAAAAATGCTTAAACGAACATTTTAAGTAGAGATTGCTGAAAATATATTTAGTCAAAAATAAAAATTTTCTTTAATTTAGTAGTCCAGAGAGTCTTGCTAATAATAGTCATTTTGAATGATTAAGCCGACCAGACTGGATGAGAAAAGATAGATGCGATTACTCTAACACCCCTCAGTTGATTAGATAAGGGTAGATGCCCTTTGGGTGCACTCAAATCCCAAGTAAATTCTTTGGGGTAACGAGTCCAATTGTTGTCGGTTTTCCAGCCTATTTTGTACCAAAGTTGAGAAAAATCTTGACCGAGGGAAAGCCAAATTTGCCTTTGTACAGAAAACCCGAATTTACCTTCTGAGTATATGAACCACAGTCGATCGAGAGTAAGTAAATCTGTTGAGGGGAAGTTATCTACTTCGGTAAAATATAGCCATTTTCTTTTTATAGCTGCTTCTCCAGCTAATTCACATAGTTTTTGCAAAGTAAGGAGATCTGCTCCTTGAAAATCCTGTTGGGCTAATAACTGTTGTAGGGGGTGATAATCAATATTTTTGGCAGAATTTAGGGGAACAACACCAGTAGGTAGATGGGTTTTTAAAAACTGCTGAGTTTTAGTTTTATTGGCTTGATAGAGAACTTGATATATTTTTCCCGTAACTAAATTGGGTGGTTCGGATAAGCGAGAAGATAAAAATTCCATCAAAATATCCCATCCAGGTTCTCCTACTGCATAGATTTGAGGAATTAATTTTAGTTGATTTTTAGGGGATTCTAAGGAAAATTTTTGGCTGAGTTGACTAATGTCTTCCATACAACAACTTTACTGACGTAGCGGTTGCCCGAGCGATACCACGAAGATAATCGCAGCTTTTATCTCTAGAATTATCCTGAGTGTTTATACTTAGGGTTAACTAGCTGTTCTCATGGTACCATAGAATAGACTGCTAAGTGTCAACCTGCAATAAAATACTAAGATACTTACTTTATTTGATTGAATTAAAGAGATTTCTGTCTTACTATTTTTTTTTGGCTTTTTCATAGCCCTGTTCATAAGCAAAACGAACTAATTGGGTTCGATTTTCTAAATTTAGTTTATTTAAAATATTGCTCAAATGAGTTTGGACTGTACGAGGACTTATATACAAGAGTTGACTAATCTGTTTATTAGTGAAACCTTGAATAACTTCCCAAAATACTCTTTCTTCAGCAGGAGTAAGAGGTAAGGGGTCTGGTTGAGGATTTTGAGTATTGAGGTTATTAAAAGTTGTTGAGGAAAGTTGAGAAGAAATTTTGACTTGACTGACAGCATTAGAATTGACTAGTTGCTGCATGAGATGAACGATTTCTGAATGGATACGACGCGATCGCTCGAGCAGCCCTTCAATCTTAGCAAGTAACTCTTTCATTTCAAAAGGTTTGGTTAGATAATCATCTGCACCACTAGAATGTCCTTCAACACGGTGGTCTAAATCGGTTTTAGCTGAAAGAAAGATAAAGGGTACTAATTGTCCTGATGGTTGAGAGCGCAATTGACGACAAAATTCAAATCCATCCATTTCTGGCATAGAAACGTCTGAAACAATAAGGTCGGGGACATCTCGCTCGAAAACATTGAGAGCTTCTTTGCCTGAATGCACTGTTTTAACTTGATATCCTTGCTGTTCCAAAGTATGCTTTAGAACCGTGCGTAAAATACTATCATCATCTACAACCAAAACTTTTTTCATTATGCCTTCATTCTGTGTAACCAAAATTATTAATCAATTATATTGCTTTTATTTTGGCTACAAAATCTAACTTTTATATGTGCTATTTCTAGTTCAGATTAACTAACCTAATTGTAACCTTAATTACATCTTTCTCCTAGTTGTGACCAATATGTACGAAAAAATAATTCCTCCAACTACTGGCTCTAAAATTACTTTCAAAGATGGCAAACCGATAGTTCCCGATAATCCCATTATTCCTTTTATTCGTGGTGATGGTACAGGAGTGGATATTTGGCCTGCTACGGAAAAAGTAATCGATGCTGCGGTTAAGGCTGCTTATGGCGATCGACGTAAGATACACTGGTTTAAAGTCTATGCTGGGGATGAAGCTTGCGAGAAATATGGGACTTATCAATATCTACCAGAAGATACCCTCAAAGCGATCGAAGAATATGGTATCGCTATTAAAGGCCCTCTAACTACTCCTGTTGGTGGTGGTATTCGTTCTCTTAATGTTGCTCTCAGGCAAATTTTTAATCTTTATGCCTGTGTCCGTCCCTGTCGTTACTATCCAGGTACTCCCTCCCCCCATAAATATCCCGAAAAACTAGATGTAATCGTCTACAGGGAAAATACGGAAGATATTTATTTGGGCATTGAGTGGAAAAAAGGCGATCCTATTGCCGATAAACTGATTCAATTACTCAATCAAGATTTGATTCCCGCTACGCCCGAACATGGTAACAAACAAATACCTCTAGATTCGGGAATTGGCATTAAACCCATTAGTAAAACAGGCTCTCAAAGGCTAATCGGAAGGGCAATAGAACAAGCTCTAACATTACCCCCATCTAAGCAAAAAGTCACCTTGGTACACAAGGGTAATATCATGAAATATACTGAGGGAGCATTCCGCGATTGGGGTTATGAATTAGCAACAACTAAGTTTAGGGCTGAATGCGTTACTGAAAGAGAATCTTGGATTCTCAGTAACAAAGAAGCAAATCCAGATCTGACCGTAGAAGAAAATGCCCGCTCGATCGAACCTGGCTATGACTCCCTTACACCAGAAAAGCAACAGCAAATTAGAGAAGAAGTGGAAACAGTACTCCAGCAAATTTGGGATAGTCACGGTGAGGGTAAATGGCAAGAAAAAGTAATGGTTAATGACCGTATTGCCGATAGTATTTTCCAACAAATTCAGACTCGCCCTAATGAATATTCTATTTTGGCAACGATGAATTTAAATGGAGATTATATTTCGGATGCAGCAGCAGCCGTTGTGGGTGGGTTGGGAATGAGTCCTGGGGCTAATATTGGCGATAATTGCGCTATTTTCGAGGCTACCCATGGTACTGCACCAAAACACGCTGGTAAAAATCGGATTAATCCAGGCTCGGTAATTCTTTCTGGGGTGATGATGCTAGAGTTTATGGGTTGGCAAGAAGCAGCTAATTTAATTCAAACAGGAATTGCTGGAGCGATCGCCAACCGTCAAGTGACTTATGATTTGGCTAGGCTAATGAGTCCTCCTGTCGAACCTCTAAGCTGTTCTGATTTTGCTCAAGCGATTATCGATCATTTTGAAAAATAGATGGAGAAACCAAAAGTAATCTTTTTTGATGCAGTTGGAACTTTGTTTGGCGTAAAGGGTAGTGTAGGGGAGGTATATAAGGAAATTGCCCTAGAATTTGGTCTAGCTCTCGATGCTGAGAGTTTAGAACAAGCTTTTAGGTCAAGTTTTAAGCACTCTTCTCCTCCTACTTTTCCTGGTGTTCGAGAGCAAGATATTCCCCAACAAGAATTTAAGTGGTGGAAAGAGGTCTCTAAATCTACTTTTGCTAGAGTAGATGCTTTGAACAAATTTGCCGATTTCGAGCTTTTTTTTGCTCGACTCTATCAACATTTTGCGGGAATAAAACCTTGGTATATCTACGATGACGTTATTCCCACTTTGCAATACTGGCAACGGCAAAAAATACCTTTGGGAATTATTTCTAATTTTGACACTCGCTTGTTTCAAGTTTTGAAATTGCTAGAACTAGAGCATTTTTTTACCAGTGTTACTATTTCTTCTTTGAGTGGATCTGCCAAACCAGATAGTCAAATTTTTATGACAGCTTTAGCTAAACATAATTGTTATCCGACAGAGGCATGGCATATTGGGGATAGTAAACGAGAAGATTATCAGGCTGCTCGAAAAATTGGGATTAATTCTTGGTTACTCGATCGCGATCTTAAATCATCAATTATAAGTAAAAACCAACTACCCAATTTAAACAGTCTGAGATAGACTTGTGTTGAAATAATCAATATCAAAGAATTGCTGTTGGATTAGGAGGTAATTGCCTTGGATACAGCCAATCAACAAAGAATTTTAGGCTATTTTATCGAGGAAGCTAAAGAACACTTACAAACTCTGGAAAAAGGAATATTGCAGTTATCTACCTCTGCTCAAGATGCGGAGATGGTAAACGAGATGTTTCGTGCTGCTCATTCAGTTAAGGGTGGCGCAGCTATGTTGGGATACTCCAGTATTCAAAAAACGGCTCATCGTCTAGAAGATGCTTTTAAATTGTTAAAAGAGTCTTCGATTAACGTAGACGATAAACTAGAAGCTTTGTTTCTTAATGGCTATGATTATTTACAGGATTTAGTCGAACGCTTAGAGAATTCTACTGAATTTAGTGATGAAGATGCCATAGGTATATTAGAGCAAGCGGAATCTAACTTTGTTATCTTGCAAGAGTATCTTCAAAAGTTAAATACAGGCTCAAGCGTAACTGAGACTGCCGAACCCTCAGTTGATATTGCCGAGCAAGTTAAAGAAACTCTTAAGCAAATGTTGCAGCTTTTCAAGCAGGAAGCATCTACTGAAAATAGACAAAAATTGCAACAATTATGTCTTGGTTTGGGTAAACTCGCTCCTCAAGAACAAAATTGGCAAAATTTAATTGAAGCTGCTCAAAAAGCTCTGATTAATACTAGATATCCTTATAATACAATTGCTCAAATAGTTATTAAAGAACTAAAAATAGCTGGCGATCGCCTCCATTTAGGTCAAATCGAACAAATTGTACCTAGTAAAAATCTGCAACAATTAGCTAATACTGCTACCGCCAGTTCAGCATCGCAAGTGATGTTACCAACTGAACCCAAAGCAGCAGCAATTACACTGCTAAAAACATTTAATAGACAGCAATTAGCGCAAATAATTCAGCTTGTTTCCAGCAAAATGCAAAGCTAAGATCGAGTTTTTTAAATTAAACTATATAGTTCACTAATATTAATATATGGTATAATATAAACTTATAATTCAATTATAGGTAAGATTAGCCGTGTTTCAAATCGCATATTCTTATTTAGTTGAAGCAATTGAACCATTGGTAAATTTACTCCGCCTTTTATTTGCTTGTTTATTATTAACTATATGTGGTTGGAGTCTATTTAGTTTATTGCTTGATGCTCTAACAAGAGCTAAACAAATGCACAAAATACCCTGCACTCAGTGTCGTTTTTTCACTAATAATTACAGCCTGAAGTGTACGGTTAATCCCGGTACTGCTAATACAGAAAAAGCGATCGATTGTTCTGATTACCAAACACATTAAGTTAAATATTTTAAATTCAACTTATGTTGGTTCAAAAACTAAGTGCTATGGACGAGTTTATCGCTGGCGATGGTACTCGTCTGCGAGAACTGTTGCATCCAGATAAGCAAGTAATAGAGCTACGTTACAGTTTAGCTCATGCGATCGTAGCTGTCGGGCAAACTTCAACACCTCATTCTCTGACTACTTCGGAAGTTTATTATCTCTTGAGTGGCAAGGGAGAAATGCATATAGATGGTGAAACGCAGATAGTAGAGACGGGAGATGCTGTTTATATCCCACCTAATGCCCGACAATTTATTCGCAATTGTGGCAATGAACCTTTAGTTTTCATTTGTATAGTCGATCCTGCCTGGCGAAAAGAAGACGAAACGGTATTCGAAGAAGTATAAACTAGAGTTTACTTAAGATAAATTTAAATTTTATTTAATATTTGTTGAAATTAATCGATAGTTCGCGATCGCGAAGGTCGCAATTTCCGCACTTTAAGCAATAAGTCTGACATTAACTACAGGAATATCTAATAACGTCAGTTTTTTCTTAACTCCGAACTGCGCTTGGGATGCGCCGAGGTTTCCTCGGCTAGCAGAACCAAGTAAGACACGAACTTCGAACTTCGAACTCACGTGATATAAATGCTTTTGGTGAAAAATAAGCTATGTCTGAATCTAGAAAAGAGCAAATTATTAAAAATTTACAGCAAGCCAAACAAGCAGGAGAATTAAAAACAGAAAAAATTAGAGAAATTATTAGAACAGCCATATCCGAATCTGTAGTTGAAGTAAAAGAAGGCAGAGAAGAAATAAGTAGTTTAGTAAAAGATGCGATCGCAGCGATTGTAGAAACTTTCAAAGAAAAAAGAGGCGAAATTAAAGAAGAGGTTACTGCTTCTATTGAAGGAGCAATTGAAGCTATTAGCAATAATAAACGAGAAGCGATTACTAAAACTCAATCAGAAATTCAAACTTTGCAAACAAAAGTAGAAACCGAAGAAGAACAACTTCAACAACAAATTGAGGGAGTACTAGAAGATATACAAGCAACAAATAAAGAGCAATCTACTAACGTAAAAGAAGCAATAGAATCGGCAGTTAATACGATTAAAAATAGTGAAGAAGTTGCTCTTTTGCAGAAACGTTATGCTCAACTAAAAGCTCAGTTAGCTGTAGTCCAAGCAAATTTATCTAGTCGATACGGAGAAAGCTACGATAATGTAAGTCAATATTTAAATGAAGCAAAAACCTGGTACGAAAAAGCCAAAGAAAATCCCGAGGTTTTTACAGGCAAAGTAGAAGAAAAACAAGCAGAATTCGAACAAAAATTAAGCGAAGCTGGTACGGCGATCGCCCGAAAAGAAAGACAAATCAAACAAATCTTACAAGAACTCTGGAAATCTATTACTGAAATATTTCGCGATCGATAAAAAATATAAATCTCCCAGGAATGACTGGGAGAAAAGAATTTATAAAAGAGAAAACTAAGACCAAACCAGTCGCTAACAAATTATATCTAGGCACTGGCTTTTTCTGATTGCTTAGAAATAACCCAAAGAGCATGAATGACTCCTGGAATCCAGCCAAGCAAAGTCAGTAAAACATTAATTAGCAAGGCTTGACTCACTCCCATAGTTAGAAATACTCCTAATGGGGGTAAAACGATGGCAGCAATAATATTAATAATTTTCATGGTTTTGTTTTTGACTTTTCATTTATACGTAAGTATTTACTATATTTTAGCTTTTTGCCCAATTTGTCTTCTGTCTAGAGAAAGATAATTAACTTTTTTTGTGATGGCAAACAAGATTATGGCATTGCTTGAATCAGTGAAATATATATTGGTTAAGTCAGGGGAAAAGTAAAAATTTAATTATTAATTCTCTCAAAAATACATCTTAAAATAGATGCATAAATTTTTTATCTATTTAACAATACAAATAGATATTCAAAAAATTACATTTTGTAAACAATTTAGGAGAAAAATATGCTAGGTTCACTGTTGACTATACTGGCTACAGCCTTAAGCCTTTTAGTCGTTGATATTATCTTTCCTGGAGTTGATTTAGCTAACTTTCCTGCTGCTTTAATTGCTGCGGTAGCTATCGGTATAGTGAATGCTGGAGTCAGACCCATTATCGCTTTACTATCTCTACCTCTCAATATTCTCAGTTTAGGAGCATTCTCTTTGGTAGTTAATGGTTTTTGTTTCTGGTTAGCATCTGTTTTCGTTCCGGGTTTTAGAGTAGCTGGCTTGTTATCGTTTTTACTAGCACCAGTACTTCTATCTTTTGTTAATACTTTCCTAAATAACTATTTAGGTGAAAGATATCCTAACTTAATGGGAGGACAAAATCCTAGTCTAACTGACGGACAGCAGTAAAAAATGAGTTCGGAATTCGGATAAATTTTCGATAGTCGCTTACGCGAAAGAAATTCAGAGTTCGGAGTTATTGTTTTTTAACCAGTTATAGAAAAGCGGTCGCCTTTTTAGAGCCTAGTACATAGTTACTAATATGTCTGAGCGATCGCTAATTTTTTAGATAACAATTCTCAAATTCAGTAGATCACAAACGTTTTTAGAAGATTTATGGAATGCGGTTTTCAGCCGATATCCCCTACGGCTAAAAACTAGGTGTATCAGCGAATGGGCGCGGTCTCGCTCAGCTCCGCAGCGAAGCTGAGCGCTTTAACAATTGGCGATCGCCAATTGAAGCGTCAACAACTCGAGCTCGGAAGCACGAAAACCGCATTATTTCGTGACTTTGTGCTCTACTGAAATTG
>JAAUYH010002760.1_pt1 | contig 36174 bp, 17 predicted proteins | sample 7278061 | NCBI WGS metagenome assembly JAAUYH01 (sample SAMN14350203, study PRJNA611818) | marine sediment metagenome | isolation source: surface marine sediment (0.6m) | place: French Polynesia: Moorea | collected 2018-08 | reverse complement strand
GGTGATGTATCAGAGATAAGGTTGGAATGCTTGCGCAGCGAGTTCTTGTCAACCAAGCGGTCTGGTAACGTGAGGGTAGGTAGCATCCGGTCACACTGAACTTTCGAAAGATCGCTCATCTTTGAGTAGGAGAGAATTGGACAGGAAGAGCTCGAACGTGAAATGAAAGCGCAGTGCGGAACACAGACTTGTACCTTACCAAATCAAGTGTAGAGTGAACAGATATTGTTGCGCCAGAGTGCCAGATTGTAAATCGTCTTAGCTGTACTGTCGGTCGGATTCAAAATGTTGACACTCCCGAACTGGCACCATTGCTATTGTTTTGAGTCGTTACTAGAGAAACGTACACCTGTTGTGCCAACCTTCGAGTGGTTTGAGTTCGCTCCCAAGAGTGCGCGTACTGCATGTTCGTAGGGGTTGAAGTGTAGAATAGCAGTCTAAAGATTGAACAGAGGATGATTCCAAGTATTTCATATATGAAAGAAAGCAACCTTGATGAGAAATATACTATGAAGCAACAATCAATTTTTAAATTAGGAATTGCATCATTCCATGGGGAAATCAGAATACCGTATGCGATGAGTCACTGTCAATAATTTCCATTTTGCTATTCTTCCAAGCGAGAACTTATGAAGTTCTGAATTTTACTAGTTAAATTGTTATTAAATTTGTGCCTGTTAATCGGACATCGATAAGGCTTTGACGATCCTAACCTTCCTCTTTTATGATCATATATTCTACATATAATCGGGATAGCATTACATTGACCTTCTTGGTTGAATAACTGACACATGTTCTTAAATGTGCAGCTGTTTATTTAGTTTCACGCCAATAATTACCCTCAAATTCGGTATGGTTCAACAGTACTATATTTGTCTCAGTTTGCTTTACCCACAGCAATTTCAATCCCTCGTGTCCAAAAAACCTCATGTTACGCGAAAGCAAATTAACAGTCAAAAAATCGTCTGGTAAAGAGATTATCTTAAATAGTAAAGTTCACGATATTATAGTCTAGATTATTGAAATTAGTTAGGGCACTCGAACTTGACTACTTTCACGGAACATGATCACAGAAAATGTTTGTTCATGAAACTTTCGAGCAGTAATCCAAGTATTAATTTCTACCATTGATAAGTTACATACAAGTTACTAAAGAAAAGAACTAAAATCAGGTATTGAACAGTTCACTGGATGATGAACTTATTACTTGAAGCTCCAGTCGTTTCGAAAAATGTTAATGATGATTGTTATGATTGATCAAATACGTCAGTGGGTATCTTTTGTGTAAGGTCCTAACCACATATACCTGCATTTTGCTGTCGCTCGACTACTTTGAAATGAACCTCGACGAGAAGCCTTGACAATGATAGTGATGTTACTATTTTATATGATCATTGTAATTATCTTTTAATTGTACTGCAACAGAGAGTAAGTATAAGAAATTGAGAATTTATTTCTAGAAGGAAAACAAACTTTAAGATATGATGAAACGAGAGAGTCTTTTCAAATGAAAGGTGTAATTTACGTAAGCATGAATCCTTTGATCAACTAAAATCAGCTAATAGAAATTGAATTTTACTTACTTGTTAAGTAAGATATTTCAAATGCATGAATCAGCTAAAATTTTTCTCATTTATAGTGGTTAGCTCAATACAAATTATTACAGCAATGATTATTTGGATCTACAATGGCATGATAATTACATTTTGTACTTGTATTTTAAACTATGTGTCCGAATAGCTAATATTGTGCCCGTGGATAGCGGTTAAGGGTATAATTCGAAGATGTCTGTGGTTTACAGTAGCTATAGCGACAGGAAAGAACTACGACGATCAACGGATTACTTTTTGCCCTTTCCGTTGCTCTGAATTTCGGGGATCAATGTTCTCAAGACGATTCCGTAGAACTTGGCGCTCGATCCGGTAAATTTAATTTGCTAGGGGTTCCATCCATGCGTTCGGCTTGATATCGAGCTATACGTGAACAATTTAGGTCTTTAACTCTAAGTATGGCCAGTTAACTTGAAATCATCGTATCGTATCTCACGACCGAGTTTCTACTTTACCTCGTTTTGTCACATTATTCTTAGAATTCCTTCAACATATTAAAGATCATTAGCAAATTTTCTATCTGATGGTGTTCAGAGGGATCGGGAAATAGTTTTAGAGGTAAAGAAAACCTAAGGATTGAAAAATATTTATGTAGATGTCGCAGAAGATCTAAAATCCTTGCCCCTTGGTGTAAAGTTCATTAATCTATTATACTTTCGGAAGTATAACCTAGAATATAACCTTGTTACATCGGGGATTGAAGGAAAACGAGCCACACAGTTCATAATTCTAGCCATGTTGCCGACAAAGCATGCATGGGTGAAGCGCGCGACGCTGTCTGTGAGCTGGCCATTGAGGCAGGCTGTGCATTTTAGAGAGAAGATATTGAATCCTAGTATAAGCGCACATGTTATGCTATCTACGGATCAATCCAAAGTAGGAGCGGTAATAGATTTGGGTTAGTATAGAATAATTACCCACTTATTTCTGTTAAAAAATAAGACGAAAGAGAATGATGAGTTTCATCTTCTGAAATTTTCATCCTAGGGAAGCCGTCTATTTGCATGGTCTTAGTATTTCGGATCTTCTAAACAACATGTCGGACATAAGCCAAATAATTTATCGATCTTTCACATATTCTTGTTCTGTCCAAGAATATGGAACTGGAGCACCATTGATACAATCACATCAAAAGATAATAGATTACAAAACAGGCAGGGATGTTCTTAATTTTTATGAAAAATATGCATTCTTGCACAGGATAGGTCTGACAGGTTATGTGATAGCTAGAAGGGTGAAGCGGAATCAGGGAATTGGACAGCAAGGGACATTCCCTGCTTGTAAGGTAGGATTCCCCCGAGTAAACTCCATTTCATCAGTTCGTAAACCTTCAGGTCTTCAGATCGTGTTACGCAAAGTATATGCAAATTCAATTCAAAAGACAGAGATATCGAAATAGCTAGTGTAGAATTCAATATATTGGTTTGCGTTGAGACAGGTGTGTCAATTGATTTAATCCTGATGAAACAAGAAAGTCAAGTTGGCGTTTTAGTTTTTGTTACAAGACGCAATGCCACAAATGGAGGCAGTGCATGCGAATTTCAGTAGTCCAGGATCATGCATGTACAGAGGCTGGACGTGGTGATAGATCTAACTTAGAAAAGAAACAAATGTCTATTTTTCATAGGGCTTCGCCTATAAAAGAGAATTCCTCAGAACTCAACTGGTAAAAAGCACAGCAGTGAGGCTCTGATTAGTATAAATGTGGTCATCGAGCTTGCCGTCGGTTCAGTTTACATAGAATAAATAGGTCTGATAACAAGTAATTAATGGACAAATTCGAGCACAATGACTCGAATTACTTATGTGAAATAAGTATGAGGTAATATAGTTAGTAGGTCTCGTATAAGTTCATACAAATAGTACCTTGGTATTATGTAAATCTTCAGAGCACCTTGAGATAGTACAGAGTACTCATTCGTGACGAGAATATGTATGAGTCCACTCAGATGCGAGAACAGGGTGCACATTCAGTATATTTGCCATAAGAGTTTTGTTTTTTCGGACAACTGAGTTACTGTATGCGCAATGTATCTTCCGTTTTATCTTGTTTATCAATTGAAATTTACATTAGTGTGCCATTTGTGCTATTTTAATGTAATTCTTCTTAGGTTGTTCCTGCCCACTGCAGCCTTCGGCTTGAGTATTGTGCTTTTAGTATTTTAACAGCGACTGATGGTTACTATACCACAATTAATACTTGAAAGATTTAAAGAAAGCATAGTTATGCAAATTATAAAAGTAGATAAGGATTGCATTGTACGATTAACCTAATGTCTTCCCATATTTCCAAGATATTTGTAGTGCCAAAAGAATCCATTTAGCCTGCTTCCTTCCACGAAAGGATCGAAACATGTTCCAAGCATGTTGAAATAGTCGATAGCCATATGAACTAATATAGAAATTCAGTATATGAAATGATAACAAAATCTCTTGATTTTTGAAAAGCAATGTCAAACTGTGCGATGTGCTGCCAATATGGGAGCTATAGGTGCACTTAAATATAAGATTAGTCGAATTATTTTCCATTTCATCATTTGTTACGTCTTTGACTACAATACCGTTTTTAGAAGCAAAATTCATTCACTACATAAATGAATACATGTAGTCATGTGCTGTCGTAACGTTCAACATGTGTAGGAAGAATTCGTATCCGAAGCTTTACAACGAAGGAAGAATGTGCTAAAATTTCTTGTACCAATCCTATGTATTGCATTTGTTCCACTTCACAATTAAAAAACTGGTCAGGATAACGATCTCCCGTTAACAAATGCAGTTAGAAATACTAATAAAAGTACAAGTAATGCATTCCATCTACGTTATAGCAGAATTTATTTCATGGGGTTTAATCATTATATCCTAAGTACATAAAATCTATTGGTTGTACTAGGTTCTCGAAAACCACACGTAGTTACTTGTTTCGCTCATTATGGATTGAAGGCAATGTATTTCGGCAACATAAGTTGCCATCGCATAACCCTAGTTGCTCTATTATTCAAATAGAATAGTTGTTCTTTGCACTGAAAAACATTGCTATATATTTAGATAGTATAGCGAAAGCAACTAGTATACACGGTTGGGTATGTTCAGACAACAACTATATGGCCTTTCATAAGTGCCAAACATAAGATCGGTCACTGTACTCCGCGGAAGCAAAGAAAAATCTTACCAACGGGTTTCTTAAACGATGACGCAAGGTCGAAATGTAGAAGCCTTCAGCGAAGTCAGGTAGCTGAAGAATAGAATAAATACGAGTCAAAAGTAAGAATGGATATTAAAGTGGACTTTGAAGTTGAAAGAAATTGATTACTTGATCGAGCCTTTTACTCATTCACTACATAGATTTTATGTCCTAATTAATCTCCTGACGAGTGGTAAAAACACTGCGCGGAGCCAGAAATGAGAAACCTAGTTGGATTTCCATTGCAACAGGTCGAGCAATAGGATAGGTTATCACAAGCGCTATCACCAATGTGTTGTGTTGGTGGTTGAAAGCGGTAAATTTACCCTAGGAAAGCCACGGAATCTGTCAAGTTTGTCATTTGCACTTTCGTCCAGGCCGAGTTTTGTAACCTGGTTTGGGCGCAGGCAGTTAGGCAGGTGTGTAGAATTTCGATGTCATTGTTATATAGCGTCTTCGGTACTTAATATTCCCAGAGCTAGCTGCTTGAAGAGTAAATTTAAGAACTATCTAAAAAGGCTAAACGAAGAAAAAGGCCTCGAAATTGCCCGTTTTGGTAGTTACCCACGTTCAGAACTCCTTATACAACAATATAAACAGATGAGGTATAGGAATTGGAGATTTTAACGGTTACAGATCATAAAAGTAATTGTGACTGGTATTACAAAAAGTAGATGACAGCAGTTCAGTACTATTATGATTCTTTTCGGTATCTCTCTCGAACTGTTTGGAATAAAGTACCGCTCTTATAGCTTCAGTAGTGTGGCTTCGATTTCACGACGCACTTTTCCTCAAAGATTATTGATTTCAAATCAGAACCTAATCATTCAATGCTTTTCTGCCGTCGAGCTTAAGACGCTTTCAGAGAGGTGAGACATCGTTAGTTACCTTCAGATCTTTAGAAAACCTTATCTTAATATATTAAAGGTCAGACTCGATTAATATTCAATTTTCGTGCGTGTGATCATCCTCCTTTCTTTTCAACTTATCGAACACATATCTTTGCCTGAACCTAGAAGCTAGAGATACTTTTTTGTTAGCTTGTTTCAGCTATATGTGCCTCAGATAACATCACAGTGTTCAGTAAACCTAGTCTAGCTTCACTCTGGAATCGAGCATGTCTAATCTTATTTCTGTCGCTTGAAACAATTTCCCAGTACACAGAATATTGGTTTGATGGTTACAGTCTGAAACTGGTACGAATACAATTAGTACTAGTATGTCTAATTCTGTGTGTGCATGATGCCACAAAAGCAGACCCTCTTCCGAAAACTAGACCTGGTAGAATTCATTTAGTCCACGAAATTTTGAAGCTATTAGGCCCGTTTTCTCTGTCGAATGCCGAACGGCAGAAATTTCCATGTTTTATTAATAAAAAGCACATAAGAAACACTAAAACTGGGAAAACAGTATAGATTTGTGCTATTGCAACGATCCAAATAATGAAAACTTTCGATAAACGGCGTCCGGCAATTGTTGCAAATCCATGTTTTAGGATATCAGTCAGCCTGTATACCTCTACTACCTCTAAAAAATGTATTCGAGAACAGATGTTTTGCTGAAATTACTTATTTGATCAGAGTAATAAACTTTACGATGCAGTTAATACGTAATAATATCTAGAAATAGCTAATACACTAGCCGTTTTCCTCTTGCGTAATCTTCCAAAGAGAGAACCTAAGATTCATTGTATCGCGACCAGTAAAATCGAATCAAGAGAACAAGTTTGATTCTATTTTTTGTTGTTTGGCCGTGAGTTTATTCGGAGGAAGCACTGTGATGAGAAAGCATGCTAGTTTCTGTTTGAAACTTACTTTGTTTGCATTCTTTGAAACAATCCAATTTGCAGTATTAGAGGATGCTTCCGAAAGGCTGATGATTTTTGGTAATCTCGTTGACATATAAGCAGGGTGAACGGAGGAATATCCTACTTTATACAAGTTGAACGAATTGAAATACATTTTTGGTTAAACATAGTGAACTCGGCACTTGACGATTGGAGGAGCTGTGGTTCTTAAGAATGTTAGTCAAGAAACTGGGCTGCCGCTCACCGCTTGTAATTTAGGTGGATTCGATGCGATATGAAGCTGTTCTTGGAATTCGGAGTACCAGATGATGGATTACTGGTGATTATCATCATTCTTTATGTTTACTTGCAACGACGAGAATGCAAAGTTTAATGTTCAGTAGCTTTTTTCCGTTCTTCTTGAGTCTTCTATCCCATGAAGTACTGAACTGTGACTCTTTCATCAAAAATCTGTTTGCGTGCAAGAACCGTAAACTGACAGAATGTGTACATCAATTGTGCTGAGCAGTATAATTCTCGTGAACTGTCCTGTAAGAACTTTTCCTGGAAAAGGAAAAGTTTTCCAGGTCACTTAGCTAAAATACGACAACCCATTTATCAGATGATTGTGACTTGATATTCTTTGTGGAATCAAAGTGTTGTGAATGAATCTGCTCCCTTTCTCCGTGTACAAACCTAATCTGGTTAATGTTATTCATGTGACAACGAATGATGGAAAGAAAGTGCGGAGCGTATGATTCTCTCTGATTTTTCCGTCAATTCGAAAGCTGAAGGCAATCATGAGGAGGAGGGATTAAAGTCGAATCAGTAAAAAAGGTTTCAGTACAACAGAACGCAACATAAACAGTTTCTTAGCAAGAATCCAAAATATTTTGCATGTGCAATGATTCATTGTGCATCAATCGACGATTGCTTGAGCGTTTAATTGGGTTGATTGTTGAGGACGATCAGTAACGGCGTTGTGATGCATTTATTCAGGTACATTCCGAGGTATTGTTGGCAATTCGTACGTCGGTAATGCCCACGCCCGTGCAGGGCACGCAATGAAAAAGTTCCCTCGGCCCATTTCGCTTCCGCCGCCACAACACGACGCCGACGAAACTCACCATGCTCGACGAGAGTACCGAGTATCGCTCACTGTTACGCACACGCGCATTCGACGACGTCCGCGATTCCTTACTAAGCACAGAAATCGGTGCCTCCTCACTGCGTACCAAACACAACGAATTCGACAACGACGCCGCCGAACCAATACGCACGCCGCCATCGGCGCGCGAAATAACACGGCGCGCGAACTACGCTAAGCGTCGTCGTCGTCTCGGTGAACATTGGCAAGAGAACAGTTTCAAACGAATTTGCCTATTGCTTCGTGGTCGACGCGGTTCTACGAAAGAGCAACAGAGATTCGTTTCCCTCTGCGCGTGGGCGTTCGCCATTATCGGTATGTTCGTTTGCATCGGATTTCTTCTGGCTGATTTCTTCGAGAGTCGCGATAATCCCGCACTCATCTCACGGACCGTCGAAGCTGACGAGCTGCAATTCCCCGTGGTAACATTTTGCAGTCTTATCAGTGGTATACCATTGATTGATTCTTTCGGGAATCACAACTATACCGGGCGGCCACTGTTTGGGTCTCGTTCGTATCGAGATCCAACACTGAACAAAACTTTAATGTTTCCGGAAACTCACACATCAGGTCGCGTCACACCATTCGTCTTGGGTCCTGCGCAGTGTGCGCAAGACATGAAGACATTGTCATTCGAGAAAATCGAGTCGAGACCCTCGTCCATCATGAATTCGTGTTTACCATGTTATCAAATCGGTGTTAATCCTGGCATCACATTAAGAAATGACCCATTGCTTGCCTCTGTAAACCGCATTACTGCGGAGTTTGCGCTTTCAAGGGAACTTGCGTTCTGTCTGTTTCCAACTCTCAGTCATGTCACCTACTTACGCCATGAATTGCTGAGTTTGATTAAGTACAACGCGACGGAATTGATTCGTGATGGGATCCTCTCTCTTTCTGGAACGAATGACGCGGCATTTGCACTAGACAACGCGTTCGACACAATGCGAAGGAGAAGTCGCGGCGGTGACCTGAGTGCGTATAACATCGCGTTCGGCAGTTTCGTGTGTAACGTGTACTACGCGTCCGGCTTCTTTTATCCAAAGCCACCGCACGTGGACATCAAGTATCGATATAACATCAACACCGATGTCTGGGAAGAGACAGGCGGAGGCCCCTACCACAAGTTGAAAGCTCAAAAGTCGATGAAGACACTTAGCGATTTCGAGATCGAATTGGACTCGGCACGTTCCTTGTTAGTCTACATTCGGGATCGAAGTCGAGGGCTTCGCCCAAACATGAATGACAAGGTCGGATTTCTACGAGTGTTGAAAAGGTCGAGTTTTCTGATAACGAAAGTGATGGATGATGACGAGCCCAAATACAACATTCGAAAACCTCTAACCGCGCAAGTGTTCAATCTCGTTCGCGGTCGATTCAATTTGTTCGAAGCAAGTTTTGATGTCGAGCATTTTCGAGTCGAAATCAAGTCGAGAGAGCCAAGTATTTCAGTGTCGGAATTGGTGAACGATATCTTTCAATATGGTGCACTGTTTACTGGTGTTTGTGTCTATTCGATCCTTGTTGGTCCGGCGAAGTGGTACTTGCGAAGAAGTGCCGCTGTGAGAGAAGCACGTGATGTGGCAAACGTCACATGAACTGTCTACCCATCTTCTGCTGCCATCATTATTAACGCTATTACAGAGATATTCCGCAACCGCTCTAAAAATCTTCCCTTTCCTTCTGCGTTTTCATGCCTCTTTGCCATTGCGTGCAGTCTGCTAATACTTGAAGCATACATCAAATGGTTGAGCACGCTTTCTCATTTCACAAGTTAACCAAGGTCCCATGCGCCATTACAAGGGGCCTTATTGCAGGGCCTTGCGAAAAACTTTGCCGAATCTCACGGTCTTAAAACTTGCTTTACTTTTGTTCAAGAGATTTGTTGGCTTCTAATGAACAGATTGACTCGATTATTTTTATAAACCGATAACGTTTGTCACTAATTTAAAAGCCTTTGCTTGTAGCTGAAAAGTTTAAATGTATTTGACTTGTTTTCCTAGTACGTCACGGTTTGATTTCGGCATAACTTCAGTGTGATATCAACTTCAATCGCCCTACTTAAGTATAATTGCCTAAGCTTTATAAGCACCAAGAAAAAAAGCGCATTGAAATTCATTCCGGCCTGCACTTAAGACATGTATCGAAGAAGAAAAGTAAAAATATCCTTCTCAACGCAAGAAATGCAGTTTCACCAAACAGGGTTCGTAATCACTACGCCAGGTTAGTTTCGTCGTCTACTGCGTATGGTATACACGAACCATAGATTATTTTATTCACGTGGAATTCTCGACATGGAGATTGTAATGAAAGATCCATGGTCTGGTATGATGTGGTTCTCGAAATGAAATATTTGTCTTCAAATTATTTCTGCACAAATAAACAGTGTCTCTGAATGAATCGGATATTGGCTGTATCAATTAATCACATTCCACAGAGAGGTTCGTATTTGCTCCTAAGAATTTAAAAAATTAGTGCTAAGAAAGCAAGCGGGATTTGCTTAACAAGTCTGATTGCAACTAGAAAACGGAGTTAATATCTTTCGTGAGTTTATCTCCTGTGAATGCATTCGTAAAATAAACACAATGAACTGATAAAGTGTGAATATTTTGATGGCAAAATCTTCGCATGAAGTGACTAGAGTACCGGATCATCAAATAAACGTGACTGCATAGGGTGCGATTTTCAAACACAAAATTGTTGAATTTTACTTCTTCGGTAATGAATCTGTTGCAGCAGACGCAAGGAAAATACGCTAGGAAGCTATCCTCTACATAGATTGAACAGCCTAAAATTTCCTTACTTTCTGCAGCAATATAGTACATTTATTCATTTTTCTGATTCACTTCAACTAGCAAACGATCTTTACACTAATTATAGGACAGAATTTGAAGTAGGGTCACCACAATACTCTCCTGATAATTCACCTTCTGCTTTTTTGAGTCACATTAATTGATAAGCCTATGATTTAATCATTTCTTTCATATAAGTGTAGAAGAGCTGAGTCACTCCTCTCCTAGGAAATGAACGATAAATATGAAAATCATGTTGAAATTCTGACCTCATATACAGTCATGTCCTGTATTGTTTTAAGCCACAGATATTTTGCAGTTGAATTCAAGACTCTTAGTGACATGTCAAATCATGTAGATAACTTCCCGTCACATTCTGAAGCCGAGCACATTGTCCGAACTACACATCGTGGTCCAAAGCGCAAGCATAAATGCGACACTTTTTCTGATGAGTTTGCTGTCCCTTTGCCTCCGACAATTGGAAGAAGCTGTCCTAGCAAGAGAGTTAAAGAAGGCATGCAACAAATTCTACTCAAGACGTTCCCTCCTTACGTCAATTCATGTTAATACAATGACGAAAGACCGAATCTAACTCTTGCGAAGTTCTACGTTCCATATCATCGATCTGATAAAACCTTTCTGTCAAGAAATCATGAGGACTTTGTTGTCACGAACACCGTACTCAATATATGAGAGCCTCTTTGTTGTTCTTGTCAAGAAACCCGAAGCCACAAGCGTTCAAAGGTGGTAAATACTGCAATGTTGCGAAAAGCTGACGACGAACGATCTTAATTTCTGGCTACGACAAGTTAACAAGCAAAAGCAGAATACAATGACATTAATTTCAACGTTATTTCAGAGATTGTTGCTCCCATTTATTGATGCTATCAAGGTGATAAATGGAGGAATCACGGACGGATTGAAACTAGACGGCGAGCATCGAGATCAGAGAGAAACTCTGTCTACTTACGTGGACGCCTTGCGAAAAGGCGATGCCGAAATCAATCCTATGCTGGAATATTAGACGGTGGACGAAGTGGCTTGTTCTTTTCTCTCGTCAAACAAGTTGATATTTCTAGTCGTTCGTACTTGAAAACTGTTTCGCACAAGCGTTTTCCATCGGACTTGTTCTTAACCAGTAGAAGAATCAAAAAGTGCCTGCTTATCTGTGTAAGCCAGGTCTGACCACAAACACCTTCTTTTATCGCACTAAATCAACAATATTCTTAAACTCTGTATTGTTTCCATTTTTCTTCTGCCCTGTAATTTCGCAAATGAAGAAACTAAAGCAGTGGTATGAATCCTTGTCTACGTGCACAAATTTGTGCACTTACTTGACTGAAATTCGAACGGTGAATGAAATACCAGACGAAAATTCAGTTACCCATGAATTATTCTCGAAGCGCACGGTCTTGCTACTACAAAACGAGGCCGAGCATTCAGCTTATTTCGTTGACCTGAATGAGATCGTTATCGAATTCATCCGATGAACCGCTCCGAACGCCTAACTTACATATCAAATAAGTGACATTGATTTTGAATTCACTAGGCAAGAGATGAAACGATGCTTTGCGGATAAAGAGCTCCATTCTTCCTTGTGCAACAAAAATTTCTTGGTTAAGCCTTTGCATCATATTCTTCTTGAAATATGTTTACGAACCGTTCTATCAATGTTGATTTAAGTATACGATGCTTTTTCATGGGAAAAGGTAAATGACGTCATTTTTGCATCGCTAGTAGATTAAATTCATGAATGTTTTACTGAAATAATGCTGGTAGTTAGACCCACTTTTCTGTATGAAATTGTTCACAATAAAAAGAATGAACACCATGAATAGTACTGCACACACTTTACATGAAATTAAGACTAAAGAGCTGTGCTTTCGCATGCGACACCGAGAATGATAAGACATACTAGCAGATATCACAGGAATTGATCAGCAGAAAGCGTATTATTACCGTAACTGCGAGAAAGATCGTTTATTCAGACATCATTATTAGTAGAACCGGACGAAATCGATTTTTTCTGCTCGCTTTGTTCATAAAGTTAGGACATAAAATTAAGTAATGCGTCAGAATGACTTGTACCTGCGGAAGACGAAAACGTATTCAGAAAAACAAAACAACTATGACGATGAACGTACCGTAGAGCATTTGTTGTGAAAATCAAGCGAATATTCGCTCAATGCAACTTGAATGTTATGGAAGAATCATCTAAAAGGGATTGAATGTTATTTGCGCTACGATTCGTTGTCAGATTCAGGTTCCATAGCGCTGTTACCATCTTGACTAAATTAGTCGATTAGAAAAGCTTGAAAATTCGGTTTCTTCTGCTTCATCCTGCTCCGTTTTGCAATGTTTGCCTTGCGACAACGTTCATTTGATTTGTCAGGCTGGCCATGGCTTCGTAGTTCTGCCGCTGGTATGCCAAGGCACAATCTGCTGGTTTGCGCTCGTGAACTTTTGTCATGCTCACTTGTCTGTCTTCATCATTCGTCTCCCTTTCGACGCGAACGATTTGTGCAACATAGTCCTTCAGGTACAATGTTAAAACGTAGCAGACGTTTATCTACGCTTGCGGTTACTGTTCCACGTTTCTCCTTTCAAACTGTTTCACATTTGCTAAGTTCGATTTGCGCTTCATTGCTTCTCCTGATGCAGTAATCTGCTTGCCAATCTTACCTCTCTTGTTGACCTCTTCCTCCAACGATACCTCGCACTTCTGTAGCGTTTGATTCCATAGCCTGACTTGATGCATCAAAGATTGTTTCATTTCCAGATGTGCACTAATGCACTGTTTCAATGCTGTTATGTATTTAAAAAGGAGTCTCTTTACTACGGGAAGATTCGAACTTGAATTTAATCTTCTGGTCAGCCAATGCGTTCCACATTTTCAGATGCTCTCCTCGCTTACTACGCACATATGCGTGTAAAATACTAGCAGAGGGGACCTTTTCAAGTCTTCAGCGCGCATTTCAGTGTGCGAGATATAAGCTCCCTCTGAACATTCGGATCTCGCCAGACCTGCTGAACCGATAACAATTGACCCGTCTACAAATGCTTCTGAAGCCTATTACGCAGCTGCGCAGCTGGCTTGGAAATGATCGTAACCTGTTTCTCCAACGCCTCGAGTAGCCTCGGTCTCGGCCTTTGATGACGATCTGCAAAACGTCCTACGCTGGCGGTCGAATATTACTGAGAACATGCTATATTTAGTTTGCGTTCTGAATTATAGTGCTTGCCGAGTGAATAGCAGGCGATGGCCTCCTTTTTATCAATATTTGTTCCCTTATTCAGAGTGCAACAAGCTCATCCGTTTGAATGATGTGGTGTTCGCAATTTTCTGTGTTTTATGTCTGATGGGATTGGAAGTTGCGAAAGGCACGATCACAATTGGGCGGCGTGCTCAAATTGTACAACTACTATGAATTCGTTAAGCGACTGGGCCAAATCGTCTTACGAATGGATCAAAGAGTTCCCGTGAACCTGCGAAGTGTGTCAAGTACCTGAAACGAAAACGGCTCAAAAACCTTTCTTTCATACTTTTCCTCAAAAATTCAGAATCACTTCGTGTATATGCCACTACGTCACACCCAAAATCAAGGCTCAGGGCCGTCTTTAGACCGAAGCCGAAAGCATATTGCACGCGTTTGAGAAAACCTTGTACATTAAAAAAGATTTCGAAAGTACCGGTTCTCTTTTGCCGTGTGGGTCGGCGAGATAATCCCAAGCATTGAAGAGAATCTCCTAGAGATATGCCAATTAGACTCCGATAACGGACAGCAAATAGCCCGAGTCGTCTAAAACGAATTTCCGCAGAGGCATGATTTTCGTCGTCCTACTCAGCGAAATCATCTACATGTAGCAGAGTCGATGGCAAGCCGCCTTACCTCACTCGTGTCCAATCGTCACGTTTCACTCTTGCAATACAGGCTATAACTCGACAATATTGCAAACAATACTGTACTGCCTTCTGATCACGTCTAAATACTTCTTCCGTACAAGCCTATCTTTCAACAGAACATCAGTGATTGATTTATGCCTGGGGTCGCCCGATTTCAAGGCGTTTTTATCACCTGGAGGAGCTTTCGGCTGGTGTACCCTTTCTGCAAAACCTAAATCGAACGTCGACGTTTCTTAGCTTCAAAGCCGTTTCCTAGGGCTACTGGCGTATCCGTCATGTGCGGAGCCTAACTAGATGTTCCAACGATATCCTATAGGCGCCTTAAATACAAATTTTCCTTGATACGATGGCTAGCTTGCGATTCAGAATGGATCTCAATTCTGTGAGCTTCATGGCCGCTTGATACGCTACACAAGACTTCCATTGACGACCGCGCACCGACAAGGCCCATTCGTGCGTGAAGAACATGCAAGAGCTTGTTTTCACAGTGATGCGCAACATAACAACGGATTGTCGAGAGTGATTGTGAGGAATTAATAATCGGCTGCTCTCAACATGAATGCACTAAATACAGAAGGATAGATCTCCAAATTCATCTTCAAGTCTCAAGGACTCCGTCAGAGCTATTCCCGACGGTAGTCGTATTTTCCTTGGGTCTCTCCTATTCCACCTTGACTTGTTTATTTCATCGACAGCTCATTGTTTGTCAACGCTTACTCGTTAAAGTCTCCCTAGGCCTTGCATCTTCTTGTCGAAGATTCACCTTTATCTTTCGATTCAATATATTAACACTGCCATGAATTCTGCGCCAAACTGATCCCATTTTGTTACTGCATCTGATCTTTCCTGTAGAAGCGAGATCGAAGCCGTTACCATCCAATGCAGTTAGCCCTATGTTTCCGGGTTCGAGATCGCTTTCTCGTCTTCCTAATATTCAATAATGATAACAGCGTCACTGTTGCTGCTCCACATGTGACACTTTCCTAACACTGCTTCGATTTCCAATACTGTGAATACGGAAATATATAGTTTTGTTTCTCCACAGCCTACAAATTTGAAACTGCAAATGTTGCTGCAGAGTGCAACTCTTCCAACTGTTGAAATTTTTGCCGAAGTATTGTATGCGCATCTCATATTAGTATGATCGTCACTTTAGTTTTAAATTTTTTTCTCATTTAATTCAAAGTTCGAAGCATTTAGATGCAATGATTAACTTACAGCCTTATTACTTAAATAACGTTGTGAATATTTTATTTTATTTTATTTTTTTCGAATTATAAAATTTTCCACACCACTTGCATCACTTGGTGTCGATTACACCCTAATTCGAGGTACATCTCCGTCGTGTAGTAGTTGACTCTAAATAATATTTTGATTATCAGTTGAGCGTTAATGCATTTTCATGAAGGAAAGTTTTCTTCTATTTTCTCGAGCTTTAACTAGTTGGCTATGAAATATGGCATATTTTTGCTTTAGAACCGTACTAAAAATGGTCAAGCTCTCCATATGATGCCATTCTCCGCGCTTTCATCTATATTCCTTGAAGTTCACAAATATATGAATAGAGCATGTTTATGAAATTTCTTATTCATTAGTTGTATCTCAAATGTAGTTCTAGTCGGATAAGCTCTCTCGAACTTAAATTCATAGTAATTTGCTGCAGACCGTACTAGAAATTGTTATAACATTCTTTTCGAATGTCCTTGAGCTTATGACAATGTTTTCCTTGATCAGATTTTTTACTTCAAACAACAAAATCGATAAACTGCTTGGCTCAATTCGATGGTGGATAGTAATTCTTCTAATGTATGTCAAGTTTATACGAAATTGAGCAAATACTGATATCTTCTGGCCTTACAATATTATAAATTCAGTATCTGCAATCAGTTAATTGTGTATATTGCAATGCAATTTGTTGGAGATCCATGCACCTACTATTTTTTGTTTATGTTGACTTCGAACTACTCGGAGAATCTTGATGTCTGGTGTTAGCAACAGTATGCATAAACAGAAAACAGAAATTTCATTAATTTCGCATTTTCTACGCACGTAACCCACGATTAGATATCATGCTACTTAATTTCATATTTTGACTTCATCATGCATTATGTGAGCAAAAAATAAATATTCGGTAATATTTTGTAATTGCTTGGAAGTATTTTGAGGAGTAATTGATCACAAAATTGAAAAAATCATGAATTTGGCACTTATGGTAACTAAATGGTACTAAAATGGATTCAGAATATCTTGAAAGTCAACGTAGTATGAGTCCAGGGTAGTTATTAAAAAAATCTGCTGGTATGGAAAATTAACTCACTTCGAATCGACTACATTTACCCTCTTTTCATAATTTACAGGAATCACGATTTACACTTCAAAGCGTGATGGAGCTTTTTTCACGCTTCTAAATGAATATTGGCTTTCCAATCTGCTGAAATGTGGCGCCAGATTGACATTTCCATGCGCATTCTTGATTCTCAGTTTCTAATTCTTTGATACGCACCAATTCTTAAGTTCACATGGCAAATAGTAGAAACTTAAAAGGATATGTCCTTTTATACTCTTATATTCCGTTTAATCACTCTCAGTATACCATAAAGGTTCGGATTTTTCCTTGGCTACTGAAAATTTAAGACCTTAAAAATATTTATCATAGCAACATGAGGTAAAGGAAACAAAAAGATAATGTCATCATTCGCTATAATTTGTTTAAATTGTACTGCATTTTTTAAATATCAAATCCAATTGTCTCTTTAGAACAGCAGTATCTTCACGATCAATAAAACTTTGGTTAACATCCTGCAAGAACACAGAGTGAACAGAACTTAAATTTAACTACATCAGTGAAATCAATTCTCATGTGAGCATTCCAGAGAATGAATAATATGTAAAATTTTTTCCAACATCGAGAGCTATAAGTTAAAGACGGAGCCAATAGTTCTTCACAAAGAAAATATTAGTCTGCTTCGAGAAAAAATATGGATTATGTCTGTTTCCCGCTTCGATTAACGAGACAACATGAGTTATTTAACTGTTACTAATTTGTGGAATGACAGTATTATTTTGTCCCGTGCATATCACGGAGCCCTTTTCAAATAGATTACGTTTTCGATCCGATAAACATTATCCATATTCCTCAATATCGAAAATATTTGAACTTTTAGGATAAGAAAACAAGCTTTAACTTTGCATGCTAGAAAGAACAAGCCTGAGTCATTATCGAATCGCATCTTTTATAAAACTCTCCTACCAACCAAGAGTGTCTGGCAAGTTTCTAGTACAAAATTCAGCCAGCAGAATTATTTAGGGAAAACATACTTTCGTCTCTGAAAATTCTTTCCAAAACCTCCTTCTGATGTTGGTCAGGCTGCTAGTAGTCGCTGCACTCGGCGTACATCCTCTATAAAGTTTTTTTGCCCGAAACTAACAACATGCGGAACGCATAACTAGGTTTTTTTCCCGAATAATAAACTAAAAAGCCGAAAATCTAAACAATAAAATACTAAGATAACAAAAGTTCTAGCATTAGTTTCCTCATTCGAAAAACTCTAAAAAGGAAACCTGTTGAACATAAAAAGGCTTTCTGAATGAGAATCTGGCATTAATCTTTTTCAAAACAGGCGAACCTGCTTGATCAAAATAAAAATCTAAGATTCAAAAGCGTCAAAAAATTTACTACGTTTTATTTTTTGCTAGTTTATCTCTATTTATTGTTAAGAATCCTTTCAACGGCTTACATAGGTTTTTTATTAATGACTTAATTAAGGGAATGTATTACATTTTGAAGGTAGAGGAATGAGAACTGTTTTGGATGTGAAATCAGTGAAACGTGGGAAACTAGTCTGGCTTTGCATAATTAATCATTTTTACTTTGTCTTCGTAATAGTTCTTCGGAATCAAAAATTTCAATATTTTCTTCTGCTATAGGGGAAGAAAACCTAATAAAATCCCTGTCAGGTCTTGTGCAGTATTGCCGTAGCGAATTCTGAAAAAAATTGGTACAAAAGGCTTCGTTTCTTTTGGATTCTGCAGCATTCCCATTTTTTTGGAAATTTTCTTTTCAATTAATCCAGAAGAATTTGCCAGCCAGACTTAGATTTTCAAGGGTATGATTGAGAAAATTGAATATTCCGAACTACTCGATCTTGCTTTTAATGTCCACGTTTATCTATTGTCGAAGTCCTCATGATCTTGTTGAAAGCCAGATTGTAGAACTTCTTTAACTTTAATTCACAATTTTATTAGAAGATTTAGTCCTTATTGTGTAGTTTGTTGATCTTCCTTGGCACGGGATGAAGTTACTGCATAAGAATGGTGTAGTTCCAGGTATTCATCTTTGTGAGGGAAGGAAATTATAGCTGGTAGACTATAGTACAAACATGAATTCACCAATGTACATGACTGTTTATTTGAGCAAGTTTGATATTTGATGAGCGCCGCTTGTTCCCAGGACGGTGGAAGCGCGCGTTGCGGAGAGGAGAGCAGAGAAATTGATATCCATCTGCTCTCCGATAATTGCGAAAGATTCTATGTTTGTCATCACTCCAATTACTAATCCAAGCTTTTGCCATATGGCAGTTCACATGCTCCACATTCACAATGAAGAACTGTGGCACGCTGTATCCTACTTCACCGTGAGTGATAGCGCTTGTTCTCTTGCTTCGCTTCGATGCATCGAACGCTTTTTTCTGTCGTCTTTGGCGAGCGTGCCACATGGGGCCACAGAGATGGAGCGGGTTGGGCGACATGTAGTAGTTGAGATACCGCGGAAGGAGGACTATTTGAGGATGGCGACGCCGGCAGAGGACACGAAGGCGGATTTGAGGGTGTTCGTCATTGTAGTTCAAGTTCGAGTTAGTATAACTGGCTGAGTCGTTTGGTTTCTTGCGTCTCTCCTGCAAAGTGAAGTATCTTGCCCAAGAGTTGCATCCAGAAATATTATTAGATTTCGAAGTCATCGGCAAAATGCGCCTGGTCTACGCGGGACAGATAATACCAGATATTATTAAACAATTGAATGATCAATTAAGAAACCTGCCATTACGCGAGCACACTTCGTACAATAAAAAACGATTGCTCGACGGCTTCAGACATCTGAATAATGATCCAATTATCCATGACTTCGATCAGTACACATGGGACATATTCATGTTTCCTAGAACTGTTGATTCATTCTCTCACAGCGAGTTCATTCGAGTCGTTCAATTAACAATTCTTCAAACCTCATCCTTGTCTGGGTAGGAATTGTAATGATCTATGTATTCTCTGTCAGCCTTATGCTGGCAATGCTCATTCGAAAATCGAAGCGTATGAGAAGCAAGTTGTGATTGTGGAAATACAGAAGCATCTAAGAGGAGAAACAGAGATTCCCAGGAAAAAATTGAAACTTTCAAAATTCACCGAGAAGATATCGTTCCTCTGAAGCGTAATTCGTGTGAAATTGTAAGTTCGTCTCAAGTTGGAAGTCAATTTTATCTCCAATAACGTCTGTTGCGAGGACAATAGAGTCTTAATTATTGTCAGACCAGACTGTTCGTTCATACTCATTCTATACTCATCCTATTCGGTTCTAAAATAGAACTCGAGCCGCACAAAAGCAGAGCACAGAACTGCTATTCAAATTATTTCTCTTTTGGTAGATTATAAAATGGCAGGCAACAAAAACAACCCAAAATGTGAACCCATCACATTTCGAAACAACCTTTCAGAACACATGCAATTTCCCGTAGGCCACGAGATCGCTTGTGAGGGGGGATTCCAGTGTGCCACCAGCAGTGTGCGTCGATTTTATCGGCGCGCGTATGCGGTTGGTTTGCGATTGGCGGAAATATATGTGACAGCGCTGGTGACATACTACGAGCACTAAACTTCCGGCGGCTTTTGACGGGCGAGAACATGTCGAAGCCTTGCTGTTCGTTCTGTCGAAGACTCCAAATTATTAACACGTTATTGAACCTGTTACAACGATTTTTTTACCTATTGATCAACGGCATTCAGCTTGTCAATGAAGAGAGTGTGCACAGAAAACGAGATTTTCATTTCCATCTCGAATTTTTCAGATGACAACTCTGTACTATGATAATAACTCTACATGAACTAAACTGTATTTGACAGTATTTTTTTAAATTGAAGCCATCTTGTTTGACGCTCATTCAATTCCATTCTTGCCTCGAACGTTTTTTTAACTTCAGCCCACTAATATTTTCTGTCGATTAGTAAGTATTTTTGTATTGGCGCCTTTACAGCCATTAGAATATTCTTGCAATTTACTTACTTTCGTAATCTTTAATCAACCTTCTGCTACTCTGAGAAATTAAAATGAGCACCTAATCATGTGAAACACCTCAGGAAAAATATTCTTTCAATCCTAGTTCAAGGCTTTTCCCAGGTTTAAAAGTTGAGAATAAAAATGAATTCAAAAATATATTCATATTTGCAACTTGTGAAGTAGAATATAATCTTCTATTCACCTGTTGTTTTGCTTTGAATCGTGAATTACAGATTCCGGCAAGCTCTACATCATCCCTTGAAATTCGTCAGTCGATTACGTTGCTATCACGTTCTTCTACGTGGTATTTCAAACTGTTAAACTGCAATATTCGTCCAGATATGAATAAATTTTCATTTAGAAGGCATCAATTTTTCACAACAATGGCTAAAATAGTAGCGATAAAAATCGATGAGCTATCCTTCTAAATTAAAAAAGGTGCATGTTTGAAGGATTCAGAGGATCGAAATTCATTTTTCGCCGGTATATGATTATCGTACTGCCCAAGCAGCTCAAATTTTCGACCCAGAACAGATCCCACAGACTAACGAACTACATTATAAAATGATTCTGTGCCTGCTGTCTCATCAAGCAATAATGCATTACTATCAATTATACATGCAGTAAGCTGTGAAAAGCTTCAAGGTCGACTGGGAGAACTTGAAATTTTAATTTTACAAAGTAGAGACGGAATAGATTAAATTTACTTCGAAATTTATTACCTTAGCATCTGAAAATGAGACATCGAAAATTCTATTTCCATTCTATCATCTAGGAAAACTGTGTGAATGTATGATCCAAAAATATACAGTATTCTGACTTTTGAAACTGAATTGCATGTGCTAATTATTGAGCAGATACATTACTGAATCCAAAATATATATGTTGGAGAAATAGCAGTCCTCTAAATAGCCAGAGAACCAGAATCTCAAAAAATACAGAGTTCATGAAGAATCAATTGAATAACTTTCTTATTTACTTATTCGAGCAGACAATGAGAAGAAAATAATTTATTCAAGGATTGACTCCAGAAATTCATCTCTTCATGTGGGTCCTGAAACTTTAATTAAGCTATTGACGCAGTCGATTTTTCGAACGCATTGAGTATTAATGAGCATATTTCAAAAATTATGTTCCAGAATGCACAAGACTCAAAGTCTCTTCCAGATGACTGAATCAGGAGTCTAGACTGCTGCAAACTCGAATGCATATTTAATGCAGTCGAAATTGTTATTGAAGTTGCTGGACTCGATAAAAGAAAGAGAAAACCATATCAGAACGGGCCATGATTTACCCGAGCTATTTCAAACGATTTGGATCAGAGCTGACTTCAAGTTAATTGCTGGTGATAGGATTTCTGAGATTCGGAACGCTATCTCCGTCTCCAGCTCTGCTCTCAACCAAGCAACTCTACAAATTTGTTTTTGTTACTGCGTTTGACAGATTTGCTCCTGTTTCGCAGATAGTAATGAAACAAATGAGTTCCATAGACTCTTCTTTTCCTTTGTTTCAGTTCGTCCTGCTTCTTCCTTTTTCCGGCTATTTAAGCACTGAAACTCCGATAGTATTTGATGGCTTTTCAATATCCATTACGTGGGTGTTCCTACTATATCTTTGTCTACTAGCGAAAGATACTAATAATACCTCTTGTTTGATTCCTTTTCGCTCACTCTGAATATCGCGAGACGTAAATTTCTTAGAAAAGTAAACCGACGCATTTTTTCAATGCACTGGCGCAGACCGCAGTAAGTGCTGCAAAATGACAAACAATTTCAGGACAGAGTATAATTTAATGTTAAAAGCACTCTCGCTTAAATTTAATCATCATTGTGCATGTTCGAAGTAGCCTGAAGAATCTCTGAGGACGAACGAAATTGTGGCGACTAAAACCTTCTGTTCTGATGATATGCGTAGAGCTACTGCAGTGTGCATAACAGCATGCGTTTCCGTTTACAGGCTAGAGTCATCGATATGGCTCCCGGTCCAACTTAAGTTCATACTGCAAACTACACGAAGCACTCGTTAAGTGCTCACGTAGATTTTAGGAATGGACTTTTAGATGCTGGGGTTTGAATCTAACAGAGAACATTGGGAGAATCTTGGCACGACTTTCGTAGCTCAAGTTTTCAAGTTCAATTATGTCGATGTTTTCAAAAAAGCTACGGTACTACCTGAAAATTGGAAAGGATTCAAGAGGTGCACTGGCTTGTTCTATAAAACTGAGCTCGACCTGTGTAATACGGAAGAAAACATGCTTGACTGAGTGCTTGAACAACTTGTACACTTGTGTTATTGGCCTGAGGCCTTCAAGTTTTATAGAGTGGTAGACGAATTGCTAATACTTCACTACTATCGCTTTTTTAGAAGACGCAGGTCGTTGTGTGACTGCTCATTTGAGTTTCTGCCTGATAACCGTCCTACATGGCATGACATTTCTGCGGATAGTTTTGCTGTGGTACAAGTTATTCGCGATATTAAATACTGGTAAGGCTTAATAGAACCACAGCCCATTGGGCGCAAGTAGTGTATAAACTGATATGGGAAGGGGACAACAGTTTCACAACAGTGCAAGGACCGCGTCGCATGTCGCACCAAACCACAGCCCATTAACCATATAGCGATAAATCTTTAATACAAACTATATTCATTGTAGGGCGCTTGTCCTTGTTTCGCTATGGCAGTAACAAGTTGACGCGTACTCTATTCCACACCAACCTCTACGGGACAGTGCGAGCGACTAGGGTAGGTTGTCATCTCTTGTAAGAAACAATTATAGACATCTATGAGCATTAGTAGCAGTAAGAAAGGGACCATGACAGCGGCAGTTTGCCTCCGCGTAGCACGAGTATGTAGCACTAGTATAAGGAAACAGCATCGCCGGTGGGCAACGGCAGCTGTGTCGTTCACGACCGCCCATCCCACCAACAGACTCTCGAGGCCGCCTGGTCGTTAATTGGCGTGCTTCTTTTCCTGTTTGTTTTGGCCCAACTCTTCTTGGGTGCCCGCAAGCCACATGACAAGACTCAGCATATTTCAACACAAGAAAAAGGTGACGCGGTGGTACGAAGTGGATGGCAATACGCGGGATGCGGAGCAGATAGACTTGGTAAGCGTGAGCAGTGAGTGAGCGCTGGGTTGCTGATGTTCTCCGTTGGTGAACAGAAGGTCTGGTCGCTTCTTCAAATGGTACTTGTTCCCTGAAACCAGCGCACCCGTCGAAACCATACACCAACAGTTCACGCACGTGAAAAATCGCGAATGGCCCTTGGACTTGCCACGCGCCGCAGTGCCCCAATTCACGACTCCATTATCAGTCGTTTCTTCCTCTTCTTGGGCAACCGGTACGAGGATTGGGCCTGGTCCGTGTTGGCAGAGCCAATAACAAAAACTGCTCGATTCTTTTGTGACGCTACTTTTTTTCCACTTGCGCCCTCTTCTCACTTGTCCTTAACGCCATGTACCATCTCCCGAATTTCTACAGCACACACGCAAATGTCGCATTTCTACCTCGCCCACACCAATCACCGATTACGCCTTTCACCGCTGGAACGAAATCTCGCGCTGGGAACAATCACATCACATTGCATTCAGATATTATGTTCCAACCTATCCCCAATCTGCAATACACGTATCAACTCGCACTTTAAGACTATAACATCGACCTGAGGAGCGAAGTTTCTTTATTCAAGTGCGCCACTCGCAAAAATAGCTAACCCCGCACCTCGTCCGCACCAACACACCTGCCAATCGTCCATAGAAAAATCACATTAGCGCGCTTTGATTCGCAACGGCTTGTCAAACCGCCCATGTGTTGTTTGATATCGTCTGGGTGTCGGACACCGATGCTCGATAGCCAGTGTAATCAACGGTTCCGAAAACGAGGTTCTGGAAGACGGAATCCATACATTATCCGGCTCTTCCAACCACTCGTTCGTCGTTGGCAACACTTCGGCAAGTCTCCACGTTACAAACTCCGATTCCTTAACTCCTAATTTTTCTCTGATGAGTTCTCGTATGTCTGCAATTGACATCCCTGTACTTCTTACTCGAAGTAAAAACGGAACTCCAAAGAACATGCTTCTTACTCCACGATGTCGTTCTTTTGCTAGATGAGCCACTGCCACCAGCTGGTATCCATCGCCTAACGCTTCCGGCGTCTCGTCTGCTGGGACTGGTTCTGCGCGCAACGACAACGGATAGTCGTATGTTGAAATCATGTGGGGTATTGAATCTGCAGGGTCGAAAATTCTTTCAATCCTACAGTTTCGTACCTCCAGTAATCGAACTTGAGTGTTCGGATCTAGTTTCTGTCGATGTCGAATGCCCTCGATAACTTGTGAATACTTTGACAGCGGAGGAACCAATACAGAGAATATCTGCATAATATCTTCGTTAGGATGGGGACCATACATTGTAGGCGAATTCATTTCCTTGTCTCCAATTGCCATCGTACTGTCCGTAGTAGATTCGTCAACAGAAGCTTCATCAGATGTAGTAGATGTTTCGTTACCAGGACCATTCGCACCATCCATGGATATCTGGGTGTTCGGATTATCTGATTGCTGGATCATTACGGGTGGCGGTGCTGCCATTGATGTCGATATCGCTCCAGGAGCGGAGTTCGCACCACAATCCCATCTCCAAACAACCCTCACCTCTTCTTTGTGCTCAAACTCTGACAACCGATATTCTGTACGTTCATACCACAGTATACGGTAGTCTTGTCTCTGGAGCGGAGAAGTAATTAAATGACTATTCATCATGTGCATACTCGAAGCCTTTAGTATAGGGTCCGAGTCAGGGACGCGCAACGGCTCCGACATGGGGCATTGCCTTTGAGTGTCATGCGCGAATAAACGTAAGTAATCCGGATGTGCTCCATGACCAATTGCGTTCGCCAATATTTTTCGAATAGTGGTATAAGAGTCACATTTGGTAAGTTCAAGACATATTCCAACGATGTCGTCCACATTCATTTCGTGGATGTCATGGTCAACCGCGGACTTATCCTTGAACTCAACCTTAATACGAAAACGAAGATAAGAATAAAAGTCACGAGCACTAGGCATTGGGCGTCCACCCAACGGCAGATCTTTGTCGTCGTCACGAATTTGTTCTTGACGAAAGTCCCACTGGTCCAGTCCGCCCGGAATCGAATCGCTCATGCGTAGCGTTCTGACGTTCCTGTCTGCAGGAATCGGAGCTTGTAATACAATGATGTCACCAGAAGCAACGTCCTGTCTGTCCAATGGCAGATCCGAACTAACGTCAACCACACTTCCGCTCGACTTTTCTTCAAACAGTAACAGATTCTCATCAGATGAAATTCCATGTCTTTCCAACGGACGTCTCAGTACCGACAAAATCTGACTCAAGTCCTTCGTTCTATCAACAATTGCGTAACCAAGGAATTGAACTGTAGGGATAGGCTTCGGAGTATACAATTTGAAGAACAATAAAATCTCGTCGGGTTTCAACGGATATCTCATAAACTCAGGAAACGACTGTCCGTCTGGATGGATCTCATCTTTCTGCTCAGACCCTGGTACAGCTTCCTCCGCATCCATCGGACTGTTTTCGGTTGGTCCGTTTTCGGTAGGGACCTGCATTAACGCCTTCTTTTCTGCCTCGCGTTGACGGGCTTCAACATAGCTTTCCCCAACGCCAAATGAGTACTTCGAAGTGAGATCCTCAAGGAAGATACGGAACGGTTCCTCGGAATACGTGTGGTCGTATCGCTGGTGGGTATACAAGTTCATATTTTGCGTGTGTTGAGTTACGTCTCTCGTGTTGCCATCTGACATTTGACGGTTGTCGTCACCATCCGCGACCAAGGAGTGAGGTCGTAATGTATCATTGTGACGCCGCGTAATTTTCCAAATGCGAACTTTAGACGCATCACGAATGTAGCCATCGTTCTGGAGTTCCATTTTCAACTCGCCTAATTTCATGGCTCGCTTAATGCGTTTGGTCTTGGGGTGATTGGGATGATTCCACTCTGAGAGGTCTGCTCCATTATGAGCTCGAAGATCTGAGTCTACTATAACTGCGAGGGTCATGTACAAATGCTGTTCCAATAACTCACGTTGACGTTGTTCCTCGAGTAGCCGCTCACGAGTAATCCTAGCCGACAGTTCCTTCGGAATATCCGATTTGGCCATTGGACGAAGCAACGATGGAACACTCTCCTTGCGCAAGTACTGAAGCATGTACGCGTTCATGAATCTTCGTGATTGAAGGTTTCTAGTTCGGAGTTGAGTTGGGGGATGGGTCTGACCATTCAACGTGATGTTAGTTACATCATCTTCCATATCTAGTTTTCCCCGTTTTAGCCCGTTGTTAGCAGTAATAAGTGCAAGGTCTTTTTCTCCCCCAACACCGAAGTTTTCGCTCACAGCCTCTTTCTCAGTTGCGTTTGTGACTTGTTCGTCATCAAATTTGAGCCATCGCGCAAGTTCCCCTGGCTTGTCTTCGGTTTGGGTTCTGATGAAGGCGTGATAATGGCCTCCGTTCACATCGCCAATGTGCACCAACACGGAATGCAGAACATAAATATCAGTGCCGTCCGAGTTTTCGACATAGGGCGACAAATCAATTTCAGTGTCAAACTCATATCGGTCGTTGATCTTAACCATGGCATCCCGATGGAAGTCGTATTCGAAACGCTTCAAGTGTAACTGTAGAACAGGCGGAAGCTTCAAAAATTTTGCTCCCTTCTTTGCTCTCTGCAAATCGTCATACCCATCAGCGCGATACTTATTGTCACCATCCATAACCTCAACTTCGGTGTACTTGTCGAAAGATTCGATGATATTGCGACATCCCTTCACGTTTAACGACAGGTCATAGAACGACTCTTCTCTCGTCGACTTGTAGTCCACATCGACACATTCGATGTAGTTCAACAACTTACCTTGGAACAGAGCTTGAATCTTATTCGGTTTCTCAGGATCAATTTTCTTCATCTTTTCTTCGAGATGGTCACACAAGATCCGGTTTAACTCCTGAACATCATGTTGAGTAAATGCGTCGGTAGTTTCCCATCCGAATGACTCGGTCAACTTTTTGGTTTTGACAACAGTGGGAGAGAATTGAAGCTCGTAGAACACTTTTTGCAGCGCGTAAGTCATATCAGATTCGTTACTATCGACAGGCGGTAACGGCATTTCATAGACAGCTTTTCGGAAGGCCACAAGCATGTAGAGTGTTTGAAGGAGGGAATTCATGTAACAAGTCGCTCCCTGATTTTTAAACCCGACGTAACCGGTTTCTTTTCGTGAGTCCCAAGTTAAATGATGAGTCGAGTCGTACATCTCTTCAAGTCGAACACGCACTTTGATGACGACATTATGGTTGTCATCACAATGATATCCCGGGCGTAATGTACTGAAAGGTGCGAACTCGCAAAATCCCCAATCGCTCTCACGGTCACGGAAAATATGAGCCGTATCTTTGATAATATCAGCGAGTATTCCTCGATGTGGATGGGCGAAAGCAACATCATTCGCGGTATCGTTCGGTAGTAAAGAATCATGATCACTCGAGGGCTCGGCAGACCCGCGTAGGTCGACATGAGTGACACCAGCCTCACTCCAACGAGAGGGATGTACAAGATGTAGGTAGAAATGAGCGGGACGGGTCCAGGTTTGGGATGGTGAGTGATGACGAGCTAGTGATATCTCTGTAGACGTGGAATCGGATACCCGCTTATCTGACGCATCAGGCACAACAGGGCCACCGCATTCGAGGTAAACCGAAAGATCATTCTTAGTTTGATTTCCTCTCGGGAAGATTAGAAGACGCCAACGAAATCCGCCAAACTCGTGCCACGGCGAATGGATCTTCACTCTCTCAACGGTAGGGTAATTGCGAAGAACATATACAAAGGAGAATTCTTTGTCGTCAGCGGGCACAACAGTTGGCGCAGTAGTCGCGGTCGCAGTCGCAGTCGCAGTCGCAGTCGCAGTCGCAGTCTCTGGAGAAACCATGGTCATATCTTCTTCTTTAGTCGACGCGATGTTGTTCTCTTTCTGTCAACGAAGAAAGGGGAGAGAAGGTTAGGATCGAGATAGAGAGCCGAGGTTTCGAAAGTCGCGAAGAAGAGATGGGAAAACGTACTTCATTTTCCGACGGCGTGATAGCGTCTTGGGGCGCGTTCGTTGGACAAACGTCCATCCCAACAACAGGGTCGGCGGGCGGCTCACGTTCCATGGTTTCGCGATCGGATAATAACAAACAGGCAGGGTAGGGAACAAGTAGAAGTAAAGAGACAAGGGCGATTCCCCTTGGTAGTGGCACTCAGAAAAGATAAGGCGAAATGCTCCTCGCTCAATCGTTGAGCTTGCTGGCCATCACCAGAGTGTCGAGTACAAGTTGAATAATTTGTAAGAAATACTTTGACATGCCTCCACGTCTGGGGATTAGATTTATAAAATAACGTTAGTTTTCGTTAACGACTAAATTTACGACAATTCTATTATTTGAATCATTTTTTATTTTCCCAATAGTGCATCGTCTGAGATACAATAGGGTATTGTAGTGCTAGTGCACACACCACAATAGACTTTGAATAAATAAATTGTTGCTCTCGTTTACTACAGCACTACCGTACGCTAAATTAGTAGCACCGTCTTAACAGGACAAGTTCGCTTCCACTTGGCATTTAATCATCGTCGACCCCTCGCGTAAATGTTCAATCTAGACAATGCGCACATACACACGCACACGCACACGCACACACACACACACACACACGACCTTTCCGAAGAAGAATGTTTTCAAGAAATAACGTATTCCCTAGTGTCGTAGATACTAGGAAGGGGAATATTACGTGATTTATATTAATCAGTCGAATCCTGCAGAAGAACGAATGAATTGTGTTTCGTACCAATAGAATAACCTACGAGCAGTGGGGCTAACCTCAACCTCCAGTTCTATCATCATATAATTTTGCTCGCTTAGGTGCAATATAGATACAATTTTGCATCTTCTCCTGACACTGGCTGCCTCAATCGAACTTATAAAGCAGTTGTAGTGCGGACGGCCACCAAGGCCAAAACGACTCGAGCACGTATGGTGAACCAGCTGACTCTACTCTATTGTCGGGGCACACCGATATTGGACAGTCCAGTACTGTAGTAAATCGTAACTCGTGTAGCAAGCATCTTACATTAATGAGGGGTAGTGGCGTTTTTTGTAGAGGGTTGACGACAGCGATGTATAGTGACTGTAAGTACAGTGTAATTTTATTCCGAGATGCGACTGTATGGTCTTCGTCGAGAAACACACACTCGATACCAGTCTTTCACCACCCGCTCGACTTTGGGCGCTACAACTTGGAGCGCTTACTTTGTGGATCGTCAACGCGTGCTTGGCGGCGTGTGTGCGATTCTACCCTCTGCGAACGGTAGCTGTTACCGTACTGCGCTACCTTATCTGAGTGCCCCCATATCTTCGCCTTCCACTACCGTGCCGTGCCGTTGTGTGTTGGTCTGATTTGTGGCTGGCACCTTTGTGGAAACGTCGCTGAATTGGCACTGTAACATCGCCCTGTCTCACCGACTTCCCTCTGTCTCGCTTCTCTTACCAAGACGGAACACCAACTCTGACTTGCACACTTCAACAACAGCAACAACAACAACCATTCTGCTTATCTGCCTCACGACTTGGCTTGTCGCACGTTCGACCTCAACTTGTTGTATTCAGTATCAGTGAAAGTAACAACTTTGAATCGCTATATCGACCGGCGATAGAAATCATCTACCACTACTTGGTGGCGACGACGACGACGACGTATTCTTCGATTTGTTTCAGGGTTGTGATTACTAGTTCTTGTTCTTGTTTGTTTGTTGCGCACCCCTACTACTACCGTTACTATCGTACTTGGGTCATTTCGTTTCTGTGCTATTCCTTGTCGATTTGCTTGCGTCGGCTGTGTGTGGTGTCTAAATCGCCAAATTTTTCGGCATCTCTTAATTTCTTCACGTCCCTTGCGCTCAAATAGTTCACTCCATGGACCGCGCTTCCGTTTCCCAGCATCCGATCGATCCTCGACTAGTCAAGAAAGAGCAATCTAGTCAGGTAGAAATTGCCTCCACCCCAAAAGCATCACTCAAGGACCCTCGAGGTCCTCGTATGGCTTCCGACGCTGTGCGTAGCGATGCGCATGGTAATGGAAATAGCGCTGCCATTAACACTGGTGGCAGTGGAGAGCAGTCTATAGGTGACAAAGCAAAACGTGAAGAAGGGTACGAAGCAGCGGCAGATCCTCAATCGCGTGATCATAACCCGTCTGCATATCAAGTTGCTCGTGATTCCGACGTGAGTGCTCCTGTTGGCGAGCAGCGTACCACTCCAAATTTGTTACCCCAACAGCCTAGTTTCTCCCAAGGCCAGCAACCCCCTCGCGTCAACAAACAAGAACCGCAGCCTTCTGGCAATCTCGCGCCTTCCCCTAATTCGGCGGCTGGCATGCCGACCGGACATCAAAATAATAGTGGATCTAAGATTTTCGTGGGTGGCTTGTCATGGGAAACTCAGGAGAGCTCACTTCGACGTTACTTCGAAACTTTTGGTGAGGTACTTGACTGCGTGATTATGCGCGACCGTCACACTGGTCACCCGCGAGGTTTTGGATTTGTAACATTTGCTGACGATGCCGTCGCGGAACGTGCCGCCGCGCGTCGTCATGATCTTGACGGTAGACAAGTTGAAGCGAAGCGCGCTGTCCCTCGTAATGAATTTCCTGCTGGCCCTGGTGGCGCTTCTTCACAACAGCAAGCCGGTGGAATGGGCGGAGCTGGTTATGTACGTAGTGGAGCAGGACAAGACCCGCGCTATCCGAATCAAGCAGGTTACCCAATGAGTAACGCTATGCGTCAACATCACACAACTCGAGGCAAAGTATTCGTTGGTGGCTTACCATCGTCATGTGGAAATGAAGAATTCAAAGCCTACTTTCAACAATTCGGAGAAGTTGTGGATGCACAAGTCATGATAGACCACAACACGGGAAATTCACGTGGATTTGGATTTGTTACGTTTGCGAATGAAGGTACAGTTGAAACAGTGGTTGGACCAGGTCGGTCGAATACACGTCATGAAATTATGGGAAAGAATGTTGAAGTTAAACGAGCGGAGCCTAAGGGAATGAGTAATTCGAGTCGTCGTCATGACGCGTACGGATCTGGAGCTGGGGTTGGAATGCGAGGAGCAGCAGCTGGAAGTAACAGTAGCAATTTAGGAGGAGCGCCTGACGCGGGAAGTAATGCAGCGAATGCAGCAGCAGCAGCTTACTATAACAACTATGCGACTGCCTCATTAGCAGAACAATACGGAGCTTATTACAATAACCCCCAATGGCAACAGTACTACGCCGCGATGGGCTACAACTTCAATGCCTATCCGCAGGGCTATAATCCTTATAACTACTTGAGTGCTTATATGCAAAATGTAGCCAACGGTTCTTCTGCCGCTGGTGGTATGGGTGCGAATGACCAAGCTGCCGCCGCTGCTGCAGCTGTAGCCGCCGCGAAAGTTGCAGGCACAGGTAGTGGTGCAGGTGGTGCCATGCCAGGCGGATCCGATGTACAAGGTACAGGTAAGTAATGCGTTTTACTAACATTTCATGTCTTGACTTTTTTGCTGACGAAACATTTGTGATCTTTCATGGCATTTCTTTATTTGTAGGTTACGATGGTGGACGTAGTGGTACAGCTGGTCGATATGGTGGTGGTGGTGGCGGCGGTGGTGGCGAACGAGATGGTAGTGGTAATGTTTCGGGTGGAAATGGGTCGTTAGGTGGAGGAGCTAGTGGTGGACCGTCGGGTGGAAGTTCAGGGGGTGCACGTCGTTCATCACGACGCGATGAACGATACCATCCGTATCGCTAATCTAAGGCGATTGCTGCGCGCTTGTATGGGGAGAATGATGAGAACTCAAGAAGCGTGAGATAAGGCGCGTGCATCTATCAGCTGGTCGTTCAGTCTCGGTGTATGTGAAACATTGAAGACTTGGGCATTCATCGAATACGAACTAGCTGCCTACTTGTTCACGTTTCTTTGCGAACATGGACCTACAATTCTGTTTTGTTCTCTCTGGATGTATATCACTTGCGCTCGCGCATCGCTTGGTGACTGTTGAGTAAAACAATACCCGGTACTTTCTTCCTAACGTCCAGGAATCTTCTCTTTCTTAGGTTAAGTTTTATTGACATCTTGCGTCGAGGCTGGTAATTAAGTGAACCTCTAAACTTGCAAATTACTTCCAGCTTAGATGGAGATCTAGCAGCCTCGAAAAGTTAGTAAATCTCGAATGATCATTCCCTTTCTTTATCATACCATTTGTACCAGCTCCAAAACTGCTCTCACTCACCAACAGCTTAGTCGTTCGTCCCCCTTTCTGCATTTCTCGCTCCCCTTTTCCATCGCAGCCACGAGGATGGGGTCGCGCGGACCGCCGGATATTTCCGGTACATTCAGCCTGTTGGTGTTGAATATCTCGTTCCGCACGACGCCGCAAGAGTTGCGAGCTGAATTCGAGAAATTCGGCGCACTGGCTGATGTCTATATCCCGCGAGGAAACCGTGGCACCAGTCGCGGTTATGCGTACGTGTCAACCTGATTCTGTGCACCTGCGTTTTCGTTCCGGCAGTCATCTCACACATCACTGTTTTCGTGCCAGATTCGTGCGTTATTATGAAAAAGAAGACGCGGAAGCGGCGCGATTGGAAATGGACAAGAAAATGCTTGACAATCGCGAGGTAAGCCTTTCATTCCTACCGCTTTGCGTACCCGACGTGTGACCTGGTTGCTGATGTTCCTGTGAATGCGATTTTGCTGTAGATTGGGGTGCAAATTGCCCAGCGCGAAAAAGATCGGCGCCCTCGCTCGCCACGTAACTTCCGTTCTAGATCGCCACAGTTTCGTAGTGGTGGGTATGGCCGTGGTCGTGGCGGTGGTGGAGGTGGTGGCCCAGGCTGGCGTGATTATCCGCCACGCCGCTTCGATCCCAGAGGATTTGATGATGGACCAAGGCGTGATGGCCGTCGTAACTTTGATAATTCTCCATCGCGTCGCTTCGATTCTCGCAATTATAATGATGGTCCTCGTCGTGATAGCCGTCGCCCACGCGACAACAGTCCTACCCCTGGACTTTCTCCTGATCGAAAGCGTCCGAGATCTGACTTTCCTGATGACCCACGCGAATTCCGAAGGGACAGCGATAATGAACGTAATCGTAACATGGACCGTCCTTCGGATAGAGACGACCGTTTCCGTGATGATAGACGTGGTCGCGGATTTCGTGACGGGGATGATAGGTCTGATCGTTTCTCGCGTGATGTGCGCGATAGTCGCTTCAGGAGAGATGACCGTGAAGACCGTTTTAGCCGCAGGGATGGCGATGAACGTGTGAAAGAGGGTGGACGTGGTAGTCGTGGAAGCCCGGACCGTGACGAACGTGATCTCCGAGATGACCGAGACCGTTTTCAAGGCGAACGGAACAATCGTTTTGATGGTGGAGGACGAGATGACCGATTCAAGGATGGTCGTTCTGACCGTTTTGATGTTGGCCGTGAAGACCGATTCAAGGATGACCGTAATGACCGATTTGACAGTGGTAGTGGACGTGAGGACCGTTTTAAGAACGACCGCAACGACCGTTTTCAGGATGATGAACGGGATGACCGGTTCAAAAGTAGGGACCAGACGGAGGAGCCGTCTCAGGTCGTATCTGATCCGGTTTCTACTGCGCAGAATGTGCGCAGAAGTGAGGGCGACGAAGATGGATTTCGTCGCCGGGATTAGGTGAGAATTACATGTGTGATCGAACAAACGAATGTCTTGATTCTTGACATTGTTATAGTCGTGTGAACTGTGTTGTGTATGGGGTTAGACGTGCGGAAATGGTTAAAACAGTGAAATCGTTTGAACTGCCATTCTCACCGAGTATGGAGTGAATGAATAACTAGATACAATAAACGAATGGTAGGCGGATTGAAGAGCGAACAAAAGCTGTTTATAGAAACCTTAAGTTACGCTATCGTACATAAATATGCAACTCGTTGATGAGACCCGAGCAGGTCGACACTCTGGATGGCGATGATACATTGACAAGACATCGGAGACTCCTTGTCATCATCAATTCCTGGCACGGAGAACCCAAGAAACTCCTTTCGAAACGAACGATGCATATTACTCCTCGCACGAGTCGGATGATAAAGAAAGATAAGCATGCAACACGCAACATAACGGATGTACGCCCGATTGCAGGTTTGAGTTTTACGGAGCATTGAACATCGCCGGATGCGCGGGTCGGGTCGATGATTGTTAGACAGGTAACTTGTTCGCGCTAGTAAACCTTTCTGTCAACTGTACAAGAAACATTCAAGTCAGAACTAATCCATAGGAAATTCGCATGCATGCAATGCCGCGCACGTGGTAAAATGTCGAACGCACTCTTTTCACAGGCGGCAAACTTAGCACATTACCAATGATGGGCATTCGCTTGCAAAACGAGATAACGACGGGAATGAAGTCGCCGAAAAGGGAGAAGAAGCCGAATAATTCGAGCATCACTCCAATCACTGGCCATCCAATGAGCACTAGGGACATGCCAAGGAAGAAAAATAGGGAACCGCGCGCTTTCTTTTTCTGGAAGAAGAACCGTATCGAGCGGGAAGGTCCGATAATCAGTGTGACGCCAGTGAGAAACAACACATTTCCCATCGCTAACAAGCCTTTCTCGAAGAACATCAACACCCCGAGGCCTGTGAACGCAACGCCAAACGCCGTTAGCCCTATCCCAATCTTTCGCAAATCCCCAAACGCTGTCGACATCGCCATTCACCCTTTGGTGCCCGTACAGGCACGACCAAGTGGAAAGGAAGAAGCGCTCTGTGGGACCAGAGGTGTAGAGTGGTTGTTGCAATCAACATGGGCGTTACAAAATATATAGCTCAGATACATTGTGGTCCAGCTATTTATATACATACATACATACATCAAAAAAAGAATTGTGATGTTTAAAATAATTGTTTTATGTATTTTTGAAATATTAAGGAAAGCGACCGTTTCCATTATTCCCCTCTCTGCAATTTCTTAAGTTCTGAAATCGATGGCACTGTAAGTTAGTTTTATTGGTGTCTGCCTTGATTTTGACCAACTCCTACAGTACAAAACGAACGAACAATCAATTAACCTTTTTTGCAGTTAAGGTAATAAATTTTAGAAGGATATACGAACCCTACAAACACCATAGATTTCGCTAAAACAAGGACTGTGATTGCAGTGTAAATGCGTATTGCTTATTCGAAATGTAGAATTTCTATATATGATGCGCTATACATTTCCGAGCTTCTCGGGAACAAAAAAATGACCTTTCTGCTCCTCAGAATGTTAAAGGAAAACAATTCAAAAGGAATTGGAACTGGGCCATTGTGGATTACAGTTTTCTTTGTTGGTGATCATGATTCTTCAATTTCAATTG
>JAAUYH010016294.1_pt1 | contig 36186 bp, 35 predicted proteins | sample 7278061 | NCBI WGS metagenome assembly JAAUYH01 (sample SAMN14350203, study PRJNA611818) | marine sediment metagenome | isolation source: surface marine sediment (0.6m) | place: French Polynesia: Moorea | collected 2018-08 | reverse complement strand
TTCAAGGGATTGCCGTCTGCATCGATTTCGCCGCGATCGAACTGCGCGCGCTTGTTCTTGTCCGACAGCAAGTCGTAGGCCTTGGTCACGTCCGAGAATTTCTCGGCGGCCTTGGGATTATCCTTGTTGCGATCGGGATGCAGCTCCTTGGCGAGCTTGCGATACGCGCTCTTAATCTCCTTTTCGGAGGCCGTGCGCGTTACGCCAAGGGTGCCGTAGGGGTCTGCCATGGTGTTTTAGCTAGGTGAGGCAGTGCCCGGGTGCAAGCGCATGAATTGCGATTCCCGCAGAGTTCCCCGCCAAAGCTATTGCAGTCGCGATTGTCTCGACCGACGCCAGATACCCCAGAATCGTCCCCCAGAGTATGCCAGGAATGGGATCGGGATCGCGACCAATCCGAAGACGAGATAGAACAGGATCCGTTCGTCCGGGCCGCCAAAGATCAGCCGCGCCACGATGATTATCGCGAAAATCGCTGCCAGCTGCAATGCGCCGCGCTTGGCATCAGACCAAATCCACCTGTGATCCTTCTTGCCCCGCGCGAAATACTGGCTGATCTTCCAGCCTGCATACACCGCCACGGCAATCAGCATTCCAAGCCCGACAATGGCTCTAAGAAGTTCCATGACCGATCAGTAATCGCGAGATGAAGGGCTTGCAATCGCGGTCGCGCAGCGGACGGGTCTTTCCTACGCGCGCGCGCCTGCCTATTCCGGTGGAATGATCCGCACTTCTTCCCATATTCGTGCACACGCTAGGCAATCGACCAAATCCTGGCGGATTTCGAATCTTGGACCGTGTAACATGCGGTCCATGTCTCCCGCCGGTTCAGACAGGGGAATGCGAGAATGAACGAGATGACCAACCGCCCTGCCAGCCTCGATGCGGCGCAATTAGCCGATAGCCAGATCCCGAGCGGCGCGGACCCGTACGCGCTGTTCGACGAATGGTTTGCATTGGCGCAAGAGAGCGAGCTCAACGATGCGAACGCAATGGCGCTCGCCACCGCGACGACCGGCGCGGCGCCTTCGGTGCGGATGGTGCTGCTGAAGGGTCACGGGCCCGCGGAATGCGGGAAGGGCGGCTTCACCTTCTTCACCAACGCGCAGAGCCGCAAGGGCGAGGAAATCCGCGCCAATATGCAGGCGGCCCTTCTGTTCCACTGGAAGAGCCAGCGTCGCCAGATTCGCATCACCGGGCCGCTTATGGAAGTGACGCCCGAGCGCGCCGACAGCTACTTCCATTCGCGACCCTACAAGAGCCAGGTCGGTTCGGCCGCCAGCGACCAATCGCGGGCCTTGCCGGAGCGGCAGGTCTATATCGACCGGGTCAAGGCGCTGTGGGCCGAGCATGAGGCTGCCGGCGAAGTCCCGCGCCCCGATCACTGGACCGGATTCACGCTCGTCCCCGACGCCATCGAGTTCTGGATGGATCGCGACAACCGCTTGCACGATCGTCGCCTCTTCACCCGCAGCGGGGACGGCTGGACCGATTCCCTGCTCTATCCGTGAGTGACGCCGCCGCCCTGACCCGGAGCGCGGCTTACGCCTCGATCGCAACCGCATTGTTCCTCGCGGTGCTCAAATTGTGGGCGACCGCGCGGACCGGTTCGACCGCAATGCTCGGGAGCCTCGCGGACACGGCGCTCGACCTTGTGGCTTCGATTGCAACACTGATCGGAGTCACAATCGCTGCGCAGCCGCCCGACCGGAAGCATCGTTTCGGCCACGGCAAGGCCGAATCGCTGGCGGCGATGTTCCAGGTCATCCTGATTGCGCTCTCAGCCGCGGGCATCGGGTTCCGCGCAATTGTCGCGCTGGCCGAGGGGCAGCGAACCGCTGCTGCGGAAGAAGGCATTGTCGTGTCGGTGATCGCGATGGCGGCGACGCTCGCGCTCATCGCATGGCAGCGCCATGTCCTGAGCAAGACCGGTTCGGTCGCGATCCGCGCTGACAATGTCCACTATCAGTCGGACCTCTTGCTCAATGTTGCGGTTATTGCCGCGCTGGTCGCCGATCAGTTCCTCGGCATCACCGGTGCCGATCCCCTGTTTGGGCTGGGCATTGCCGCCTGGTTGCTGTGGGGCGCTTGGGGCGCGGCGCGCGAAGCGGTCGATCACCTGATGGATCGTGAATGGCCCGAAGAGAAGCGGCTCAAGCTGGTCGAACTTGCGGCCAAACATCCCGAGCTCGCCAGTCTGCACGACTTGCGCACGCGGACCAGCGGAACGCGCGATTTCGTGCAATTCCATGTCGACTTGCCGGGCAATATGACGGTCGAACAGGCCCACGACATTGTCGAACGCGTCGAGGCCGACCTCGAAAGCCATTTCCCCAATATGGAACTGCTGATCCATATCGATCCGGAAGGACATATCGACGAGCCGGGAGATCCGCTGAAGGAAGCGGACGAATTCGACAGGCTGGACGAGCAGTGACGCAGGCGATCCCCTTTTGGCATGTCGATGCTTTCGCCGCGCGGCCATTCTGCGGCAATCAGGCGGCGGTGATGATGCTCGAAGAATGGCTGCCCGACGATGTGCTGATCGCAATCGCCAAAGAGAACATGTTCTCTGCAACCGCATTCCTTCTCCGTGACGCGACCCAAGAGGCCGATTGGGAGCTGTGTTGGTTTTCCCGCAAATCGGAACTCACAATGTGTGGGCACGCGACGCTGGCGTCCGGACATGCGATTTTGGAGCATTCCGGAGGGGATCGGGTGACGTTTCGCAGCCGTCGGGCAGGCATCCTGGAAGTCCGGCGCAAAGGTGACGGATACGAAGTTGGACTGCCTGCTATCGCCACCGAACCGCGCGACTATCCTGAGGCGGTTGCTTCGCTCGGAGCCGAGCCCCTTGAAGTGCGGCGCAACGAAACCCGCTACAATATCCTCCTGTTCCAGAGCGAAGCTGCTGTCCGCGCGCTTGATCCGGATTTGCGCGGCTTGGCGCGACTCGGAAACGACCAGTTCATCTGTACCGCACCGGGCGAGCGGACCGACATGGTCAGCCGCGTCTTCGTGCCCGGCGGCGGGGTCGACGAAGATAGCGTGACCGGATCGGCGCACGCGGTATTGGCCCCGTTCTGGGCCGAGCGGTTGGGCCGTAGTGACATGACCGCCTATCAGGCCAGCGCACGCGGCGGTGACCTTACCCTGCAACTCGAAGGCGAGCGCGTGTGGCTCGGCGGGCCCTGTGTGACGGTGGTGAAGGGGAGCTTCTATCTCTCCGGATAAAGCGCCAACACATCCGCCGCCTGCTGCAGCATTGGTGGGCGCTCTTCGCTGGTCGAATGGCCGAGCCGAACCAGCGTGAGTCGCTGCTCCGGCGAAACCAACACGTATTGACCCATATGCCCGATCAACGAGAACAGGCTGGCGGGCGCACGGTCGGGAAAGAGAGGATGACCCCATTCGGCCCCTTCCTTGCCCAGCGGCCGATTGAGCCACGTCTGATAACCGTATTGCTGTGCTGTCGGGCTGGGTTCGATCATCGCTTCGATCCAGCGGCTGGGCACCAGCTGCTCGCCCTCCGGCGACTGACCGCCGAGCCGCATGAATTCGCCGAACTTGGCCCAGTCGCGCGCGGTGGCATGCATCAGGCTTCCGCCGATCAATGTGCCGCTGGCATCGTATTCCGGGACCATCGACGTCATGCCGAGCGGATCGAACAGGCGCTCGTCGAGATACTCGCCTACGGCGCGTCTTCGCGCGTCGGGCTCTTCGCTGTCGGTCAGCGCCCGTGCGGCAATGTCCGCAAGGATCACCGTCGTGTTGGACGAGTATTCGAAACGTTCGCCCGGTTCGGATTCGAGCGGCTGCTCCTTGGCCCACTTGGCCATGTCGTCCCGCCCGTCGAGGAACAGCATCCGCACTTCGCTCGATTCGTATGGCGGGTCGCCCGCTTCGGTGTGGCGCAACCCGGCGCGCATCTGGAGCAGGTGGCGCAAGGTGATCTCGGCGCGGGGATCGCCGGGTCGCTGCCACATCGGCACTGGAGCGGGATTATCGAGCGTGAGTTTGCCATCGGCAACGAGCATGCCGATCAGGACTGCCGTGAGCGTCTTAGCCATGGACCATGAGATAAAGCGCGTCTCGGCGTCGTAGCCGTCGCCGTAGCGTTCGGCGGCGAGCTCACCATCGGCTATCAATACGACGGCGCGGGTCTCTCCCAATCCTTCGATCGCGAACAAGTCATCGACTTCGCGTGCGAGCTGGTCTTTGGGCGCACCCGCGTTGTCCGTCACTGCGGCCAGCGCTTCGTCGGTCAACGGTGCGGGGCTGGGCGCAGGAGCATTGCTGCACGCCGCAAGGCATGGCAGGAGCATTGCAGGAACGATAAGGGAAAGCGGGCGCGACAGTTTCATTTGCGCCCTCAATTCCCCAAGCTCTTCGGATTGGCAATGGCAAAAGCACAGCGATCGACTTCCTCCCGCCTCGGCCTATGGCTTTTGCTGCTTGTTGCAGCGGGCCTCGCCGCCGCGATCTATGTTAATCGCGAACCGATCAACGGCTATGCCTCGATCGCGACTTCCTATTCCGCGCGCGTAGTGTGCTCTTGCCGATTTGTGGCCGGGCGCAGCCTCCAAGACTGCCAGAAGGACAAGCTGGCTGGCATGGAGATCGTTACTCTGGTCGACGATGTCGATGCGAAGAGCGTTACCGCGCGCTTCCCGCTGGTGACGTCCAATACGGCGACTTACCGCGAAGGGTATGGCTGCGTGCTTGAGACCTGGGAAGGCTAGCTGGCGACGGACGTCGTCGAATCGATCCATCCGCCGCCGACCACGCGTTCACCGGCATAGATCACTGCCGCCTGCCCCGGCGCGACGCCGAATTCGGGATCGCCGAATCGTATCGTGGTGCTCGCGCCTTCGCCGAGCGGCCCTTCGAGCGTTACCGGAACCGGCTTGGCGAGGCTTCGAACCTTGGCGGTAAGCGGAGCATCCGGAATGGGACCAATGCGGTTGGTTTCGATCAATGCCGCGCTTTCAACCGCGAGCATGCGTTTCGGACCGACCCGAACTTGGCGGGATTCTGCGTCGAGCCCTATCACATAGAGTGGTTCTGGCTGGCCACCGATTTCCAGGCCCTTTCGTTGGCCGACGGTGAAATGGATGATACCCTTGTGCTCGCCAAGAGTTTCGCCGGTTGCCGCATGAACGATCTCTCCCGGCACCCTGCCTTCGGGGCGCAGCTTGGTGACGATCTTGGCGTAATTGCCATCTGGCACGAAGCAGATGTCCTGACTGTCGGGCTTGGCCGCGTTGCGCAGGCCCGCTGTCTCCGCGAGCTCGCGCACCTGCGTCTTTGGCAGGCCGCCCAGCGGGAAGCGGATATAGTCGAGCTGCTCCTGCGTGGTCGCGTATAGGAAATATGACTGATCGCGCGCGGGATCGACCGCACGATAAAGGTGCGGCCCGCCCTCCGCTTCGATACGCCTGACATAATGCCCAGTCGCTAGGCAATCGGCACCCAGTTCGCGCGCCATGCGGAACAAATCGGTAAATTTGGGTCCCATGTTGCAGCGAATACAGGGCACCGGAGTGCGGCCTGCCAGATACTCGTCGGCAAACTGTTCGACCACGTCTTCGCGGAAGGCGCTTTCATGATCGAACACGTAATGTGCAATACCCAGCCGGTCGCACACCGCGCGAGCGTCGCGGATGTCGTCGCCGGCGCAGCACGCACCCTTGCGACCGGTCGCCGCTCCGTAATCGTAGAGCTGCAATGTGATGCCGATCACTTCGGCTCCCGTATCGTGCGCCAGTGCAGCGACGACGGAGGAGTCGACGCCGCCGCTCATCGCGACGACGATTCGACAATCCGCAGCCGGTCGCGGCAGGTCAAACAGGTCGGCCGTTTCGAGCCCGAAGGTCGGACTTTGGTCGAGATTCGCAGCGGGATCCATGGGAGGCGCGCATATAGGGAATGCAGACGGATTGCGCCAGTCCGGCGAGAAGTCAGCCGAGTGTGAAATCGAAAACGTGCGTTCGGCGGATTGTCGGGACGGCCAGCGCTATTCCTAAGGCCTGGTAAATTCCGGTTTTACTTCATCTTGACCAACGGTGCCTATAGCCGTCGTCATGTTCGAGAATCTGACGCCTATTTCCAAAGCTCCCATTGGCGACCAAGTGCCCGGCGATCTGCTGGTCGGGAGCCGTGATCCCGTTCCGGGGCAGGGCGGTGATGCCCTGCGCGCCATGGAGTGGAGTGAGTTGACCGCTCGCTTGAACGCAGCCCGTGATCTGCGCCGTGTTCTGCGTCGCGATTCGCGCATGAATATTGATTCTTCCGCGTCGAGCTTTGGTGATGCGGCTGCCACCTATTTCCAATCGCTGGGAGAAAGCGAACGGGCCGTTAACCCTGATGCTTTAGGGGGCTCTAAAGCTTCTTGCGCCATGACCGTTAAACCAAAAGGTGATGCGCAAAAGGCGATGCGAGAGACGTTTAATGATTGAAAACCAGGACATCCGCCCGGCACAGGTGATCGGCCCTCTCGGCGAACCGCTGACGCTGGACGATTTGCCATCGCCGAAGACCAAGCGCTGGGTCGTGCGTCGCAAGGCTGAAGTCGTTGCTGCGGTGAATGGCGGCTTGCTTACGATCGACGAGGTGCTCGAGCGCTACAGCCTGACGCTGGAGGAGTTCGCTTCCTGGCAGCGTGCCGTTGACCGCTCGGGCATGCAAGGCCTGCGCGTCACTCGCATCCAGCACTATCGCGATCTCTACGAACGCCAGCTCAAGTACTGATTTGTCGCCGAATTGCTGTTCGGCGTTTCCGGCATCGAAGGTTCTCTCCCGCGCAATTTTGCGCTAGCCCTCCCGCTCGCCCGTGTTGGGATTCGCGCAAGGGTTGTGCGCTCACGGGTCCAAGGGGAGGCAAATATGCTCGGATCTATCTGGTTCATAATCATGGGCGGGATCATCGGCTGGGTCGCCAGTCTGGTGATGAATCGCGACGCTGCTATGGGCAAGTTCTGGAACGTCGTGGTCGGCATTCTCGGCTCGTTCATCGGCAATACGGTGTTCGCGTTCGTGCTCGGCAGCGGGACGATCGGAGGTTGGCCGCCCGACATTATGGGCATAATTTCGGCGCTTATCGGCGCAATCGTATTGCTGGGAGTGCTCAACCTGATCCAGCGCGGGAATGTCCGCGGCTGAAGAAGCTGGATCCGCAGCGGATCGGTTGTTCGTAAATCAGGAAGGGGGCGGTGCAGCAAATGGCTGCGCTGCCCCTTTTTTCGTGCGGGACGCCTCGATTGGCAGTATTGTCCTTCGTCTAGGCTCAAAGTCGTCAGTCGAAGCGCGGATTGCCCGGATTCGCCGCAAGGCGTAAGGGCTATTGCAGTAAGTGAGTTATATCGGTAATACACCCGTGCCGTTTTTTAAGGGAACTGCATGAATTTCGAGACAACCATCAGGGCCGAAGCTGCGGACAACGTAGCCGCCGATGTTGATGACGGGATCGCCGGCGCGCGCGGAGCGCGCTCGGGCGTCTCGCGTTGGCTGCTTCTAGGCGGAATGGGCATTCTTGGTCTCTTGCTCGCTATTGCGGCCTATTTTGCGCTGAGTACTGGAGATCAGGTCGCGGCTGGGGATGAAGATTCACAGGCGCCGGTTGTGACGGTCATTGCGCCGGGCCGGACGACTATTTCAGGGACGATCGAGGCTCCGGGAACGATTGCGGCTCGACGCGAAATGCCAGTCGGCGTGGTAGGGGAAGGCGGACAGGTTCGTTCGGTCCGCGTAGATGCGGGCGATTGGGTCAGCGCCGGACAGGTTTTGGCCGTCATTGATCGGTCTGTGCAGAATCAGCAAGCTGCGGCGCAAGCTGCGCAGATCGAAGTGGCGAGAGCCGATGCCAACATCGCGCAAGCCAACCTCGATCGCGCATTGCAGCTGGTCGAACGCGGTTTCGTTTCAAAGGCCGATGTCGATCGCCTTACGGCAACGCGCGACGCCGCGGTTGCCCGGGTTAAGGTGGCCGAAGCGCAATTGCAGGAACGCCGAGCCCGCAACGCTCAGCTGAACATCCTAGCGCCGGCTTCAGGCTACGTCCTCGCCCGCAATGTCGAGCCCGGACAGACTGTCGGACCCGGAACGCCCGCGTTGTTCAACATCGCTCGTGGCGGAGAGATGGAAATGCTCGCCAATCTCAGCGAGGCCCAGTTGGCCGGTCTTTCCCAAGGGGTATCCGCAAGCGTCGTACCGACCGGTTCGGAAAAGGAATTCCAGGGTCAGGTGTGGCAGCTTTCGCCGATTATCGACCCGCAGTCGCGCCAGGGAACGGCTCGCATCGCACTGTCCTATGCGCCCGAACTTCGCCCCGGCGGGTTTGCAACGGCAACGATCAACAGCGGCACGGTCACCGCCACGGTGCTCCCGGAAAGCGCCGTCCTGGCGGACGATGAAGGCGCATTCGTCTATGTCATCGACGATGAAAACAAGGCGACCCGGCAATCGGTGAAAACCGGCATGGTTACGTCCCAGGGCATTGCGATCATGGAAGGCCTGTCTGGCAACGAAATGGTGGTCCTGCGCGCGGGTGGGTTCCTGAATCCGGGCGAGACAGTCAATCCACGACGCCAGGAAAGCTGAATGCCATCCGAATGCGCGTTCGGTCCGTATGGTAGAAGGTAAGCGACGCGAGAAGCAGGCGAGGTCTCTATGAATTTCCGCAATTTATCCGCCTGGTCGATCCGCAATCCCGTGATCCCGCTGGTGATGTTCACCGCGCTCCTTTTTGCTGGCTTGGTCAGCTTCTCGCGCATGGACGTGACCAACAATCCCGACGTCGAGTTCCCCGGTGTTCGAGTTGCCATCTCGCAGCCCGGAGCAGCACCAACCGAGATCGAAAACCAGATTACCCAGCGCGTCGAGAACTCCCTCACGTCGATCAACGGTGTCAAGTCCGTCAATTCGACCGCGAGTGAAGGCAATTCGAGCACTTTTGTCGAATTCGAGATCGGCACTGATCCCGACGACGCGGTCGTCGAAGTCCAGAACGCAATTTCCCAGGTCCGCGGCGCTCTGCCCGACGGTATTCTTGAGCCCCGGATCACCAAGGCGGAAATCGCCGGCGGATTCCTCGGCATTTATGCCGTCCAAGCCGACGATATGACGATCGAGCAGCTGAGCTGGTTTACCGACGACACGGTGACCAAGCAGCTCAGCAACATTTCCGGCATGGCCGAAGTGGGCCGCTGGGGCGGGGTGGATCGCGAAATCGAAGTGATCCTGGATCCGGCCAAGATGCAAGGGCTGGGTGTCACTGCCACGCAAATCAACTCTGTCCTGCGCCAGTCGAACATCGATGCCGCGGGCGGTCTCGCCGAAGTCGGTGGGACGCGGCAGTCGCTGCGCGTGCTCGGCAACAACGAGACGGCCTACGACCTTTCCCAACGCCAGATCCAGCTGGGCGGCGGTCGAACGATCCGCCTTGCCGACGTAGCCACCGTGCGCGACGGCTTTTCGGAGCGCACGTCGATCGGTGAGGTCGGCGACCGCGAAGTCGTCAATTTCTACATGAGCCGTGCGCGCGGCGCTTCGGACGTGACTGTGTTCGCCGAAGCCAAGGAAAAGATCGCACAGATCGAATCCGAGAATCCCGGCGTCAAATTCATACCGCTCTTCAACACGGTCAAATACACCGAAAGCCAGTACAAGAGCTCGATGGCGGCGCTTATCGAAGGTGCACTGCTTGCGGTTGTAGTGGTGTTCCTGTTCCTGCGCGACTGGCGCGCAACCTTCATTTCCTCGGTCGCGATCCCGCTCTCTGCGATCCCGACCTTCTTCTTCATGGACCTGCTCGGGTTCAACCTGAATTTCCTGTCGCTGCTTGCCCTGGCGCTTGTGGCGGGCGTGCTGGTCGACGATGCGATCGTTGAGATCGAGAACATCGTCAGACACATGCGAATGGGCAAAACCGCTTATCAGGCGAGTATCGACGCAGCCGACGAGATCGGCTTGCCGGTGGTCGCGACCAGTTTCTGTATTGTTGCAGTGTTCTTGCCTGTCGGCCTGATGCCCGGCATATCCGGCCAGTTCTTCCAGAACTTCGGCCTCACGGTTGTCATAGCGGTGCTCATGTCGCTTGCGGTCGCACGAATGATCACACCTTTGATGGCAGCCTATTTCTTGAAGGCCGATGGTCATGCCAAGCACGGCGAGGGGCCGTGGATGGACCGCTATCTGCGGGTCCTGCAATGGACTCTCGACACTGGGAAGATGGCAGTTCGTCGTGCCGGACTTTCAAGCCCGCGCATGCGTTGGCTCTATTCGATCGCATTGCTGCTGGTCGTCATCGTCGTTCTGGCGGCCACTGCGATGGCGATGTTCATGTCGTTCGGTGCGATTGCCGGCCTTGAAATCCCGACCAAGGTCGCGGAGGCGGTATCGAGCGATCAGAACTCCCTGGCGTATTTCCTCGCTTCCAAGATATTCGAGATCACACAGGTCATCGTTGCCACGGGAATTGGCTTTGCTGGCGGTTGGTTGGTTTTCAAGGCGATCGAAATGCCGTCTCGCGGATCGGGCCGGTTTGCGCAGAACACGAAGTATCTAACGGCCCGTTTCTACGACCACCGAGTTTGGATGCTCGGGGTGGGATGGTTTTCGCTGCTCATCACAGTTCTGCTGTTCGGACAGATTCCTGGCCAATTCCAGCCATCGATCGACGATTCGAACAGTACTGTCGATATCGAGATGGTGCCCGGCACGACATTGGCAACCACCAAGCGCGTGGTTGAGCAGGTGGTCGACATTCTGGAAGAGCAGCAGGAAGTCGAGCTGATGCTTGAACGCACGCGCATCGGCAACGCCAATATCTACATCACGCTGAAAGAAGATCGCGAGCGCACGTCGATCGAATTCGAGCGCGAAGTCGGCCCACTTCTGCAAGACATTCCCGATGCCCGTGTTCGTTTCGAATCCCAGAGTGGGGGATTTGGATCGGGCCGCGACCTAACCGTCATGCTGGCGGGGTCGGACCCTGCATTGCTGGAAGAAACGGCGACGGCGCTGGTCGAGCAGATGAAGGGAATCGACGACATAATCGCGCCGCGGATCAGCTCGGATCTCAACCGTCCCGAAATCATTATCACGCCTCGCGAAGAGATCGCCGCCGAACTTGGCGTGACGACGGTCGCACTGTCGCAGACGATCCGTATCGCGACCTTGGGCGAGATCGAACAGAATGCGGCGCGATTCTCTCTATCCGATCGCCAGATTCCAATCCGTGTAAAACTCTCGGAAGAAGCGCGGACGAGCATGACGACGATCGAAAACCTGCCGGTCCAAACCGCGAATGGTGGGTCCGTCCCACTGTCGCGTGTCGCTGAGATCACCTTCGGTTCGGGTCCAACGGCAATTCAGCGGTACAACCAGAATCGCCGGGTCCTGGTTGGCGCCGACTTGGCTAGCGGGGTCGTGAAAGGCGAAGCGCAAGCGCAGATCGACCAACTGCCGATCCTTCAGGAACTCCCCACCGGGGTGATCCGCGATGTGGTCGGCGAGGATGAGTGGCAGCAGGAGATGCTCCAGAATCTCACCACTGCGATCATTGCCGGCGTGCTGCTTGTGTTTGCGTGTCTCGTACTTCTGTACAAGCGCCTGATGAGCCCGCTGGTGAATATGACGTCGCTGGCTCTAGCTCCTTTGGGCGGCATTCTGTTTATCTGGCTGATCGGTATGCCGCAGACCATGCCGGTTTATATCGGCATTCTGCTGCTTCTCGGCATCGTCTCCAAAAACTCGATCCTGTTGATCGACTTTGCGATCGAGGAAATGGCGAAAGGCACGGACAAGCTCGAATCGATCATGGAAGCGGGGCACAAGCGTGCGCAGCCGATCGTCATGACGACAGTGGCGATGACGGCGGGAATGATCCCAACAGCCATTTCCCTAACCGGCGATGGTGCTTGGCGCCAGCCGATGGGTATCGTGGTGATCGGCGGATTGATCATGTCGACACTGTTGACCCTGATCATCGTCCCGGCGGGCTTCAGCCTCGCCGACGGCTTCGAACGCAGGGCCGGTCCGTGGCTGCGCGAGCGCATGCTGACCTACAAGCCCGGGGACGACACCAAGCCGATCGGTCCGGCAGCTGAGGAACCCGTTCCGAACGTGCCGTTCCCCGGCAAGCCGGCGCCTCCTGGATCGCCGCTTCCGCCGGGTGCCGAACCGGCCGAGTAATGATCGGTACGGCCACCGGTAAAGGCGTGACGCGAAACGAATTCCGGGTCTATTAGCGTGGACATGGCTTCGTCCGCCCGATCCATTCCGCTGAAATTCGGCGGCGAACCGCTCACGGCGGATCGTGCACGGCGCATGCGCTGGACCGCGACTGGTCTTTTGGCAGCCATGGCGGTTCTGTTCTTTACCACTCATGGGCTGGAGCCGGTTCACCCGGCGTGGGGCTATGTCAACGCCTTCGCCGAAGCGGCCATGGTTGGTGGGCTGGCCGACTGGTTTGCGGTGACGGCCTTGTTCCGTCACCCGCTTGGACTGCCGATTCCTCACACGGCGATCATTCCGGAAAACAAGGATCGCATCGCCGATACGATGGCGCAGTTCCTGCGTGAGAATTTTCTCACGCCTGCCGTCGTTGCCCGGCGCATGTCGGGCATGAATGTTGCGCGCGGCGTCGGCGAATTCCTGTCGAGCAGCAGCAAGGATCCCAGCGGCCCCGACGCTCGCTCGCGTATCACAGGCGGTGCGGCCGAGCTCTTTGCCGAAGTGCTCGAATCGCTCGATCCCGACCGGCTTGGCAACCAAGTCCGATCGGGTCTCGCCACGCAATTTGCCAAGATCGACGTCTCTCCACTGGTCGGCCGGATGCTCGAGGGCGCGATTGCCGATCGCCGCCACCTCCCCTTGATCGACGGCATGATCCGCTGGGCCGGGCTGACACTCGAAGACAATGAAGAGACCGTGCGCGATATCATTCGCTCGCGCGCCAATGCCGTGCTGCGCTGGACCGGGCTGGACGAAAGGATTTCGGGCTCGGTGCTCGATGGCTTGTACAAGCTGTTGGCCGAAGTGCTGGTCGATCCCGAGCATCCGTTGCGGCACAAGATCGAAGAAGGTCTCGAAAAGCTGGCGCAAGATCTCCAGCATGACGAGGAAACTCGCGAACGCGTCGAATCGATCAAGCGCGACCTCCTCGAAAATCCGGCTCTTGCGGAATGGTGGATGGGCGTATGGGAACGCATTCGCCGATCCTTGATCCGCAGGGCGAGGGAAGCCGATAGTGGGCTGGGCACGGAGATGCGGAAAGGACTGGGTGAACTGGGTGGCGCTCTCAAGAAGGACGAGCGGCTACAGGTCCAGATTAACCGGTTTGCGCGGCGCACCGCTGTTGGCGTTGCGACACGTTATGGATCCGAAATTGTGACTCTCGTTTCGGACACCGTCAAACGTTGGGATGCGACCACCATCACCGGCAGGATCGAAAGTGCCGTTGGGCGCGACCTTCAATTCATCCGGATCAACGGTACGCTGGTTGGCGGCCTTGTCGGGATGACACTGCATTTCATCGTCAGCTTCTTCTGACGCGGCGCTAAGTAGTCGTCCCGGCTGAAGCGCCGGATGGCGCGGACGTTCTTAGCCGAGCCATGGACAACACGGACGACATCCCCACCCCGCAAAAAGTGAGACTTACCGCCGGCGCACAGGCCGTCATAAATGGCGCTCTCGTAACGGCGGTTGGTCCCTGCGAACTCGAAGTCGGTGCCGGCTCGTTCGTGTTAACCGGGCGCTGGGCGGGCCGCAGCCCCGCTGCCATGCGCGCTCCGCGTGAAGAACTGTATTTCTCGATGCTCGATGCGAGCGTCGACGACGAGCGCTTCGCCGAATCGCGGTTTCGTCTCTTCGGCCTCTTGGCTCAAGTGGTGGCACAGGAACGATCGTATCAGGGTCAGCGTGAATGCTCGAGTTGCGCAGCCGCCATCATGGCAGGCGACATCGACGAATCTGTTCGCTCCGCCGCCAGGCTGGCATCGGATCGGTTCGCGCAAAGGCCGCGCGGGGTGCAGTTCGAACGTGGCGGGAGAATGGGAGCAAGAGCCGTCACCAATCGCGATCTACGCGCCTGACCCCAACCGCTGCGTATGCGTCCCCGAGCGGCGGCAGGATATCGCATTCGCGCAATCGATAGGGCGCCAGGTGCGGATGGAACCCAGGCAATGCGGGGCCAGGTTGTTGCCGGTGTCGATCGTTATCTCATCCTGAAGGTCACGATCCCGGAATAATAGGATGCCACCGATTCTCCTTCGGCATTTCGCGCGGGCTCGAACCGGGCTCGGCGGAGTAGACCGAGGCACATCGCATCGTCGAACAATTGAGGTTTGTTGGAATCGATGACGTAGCAGGAAGTCGCGCGTCCCGTCTTCGACACAGTCAATCGGTAGGTCAACCGGCCTTCCATGAGTGCGCGAGAAAGATAGTTCGGATAATCGCTTTCCTGCAGCCAGGTATCGATCTCAAGCGGTTCGGGCGGACGCGCTTCCTTAGAAAGCGACCTGCCAGGCTCACTCAGCAGCACCTCCAACCGCTCGCCGCATCCTTGGAGGAATCCAAACTGTGCCGCCATCGGTCCCAAATCGAGTTCGATCGGCTTGGCGACCGCATTTCGGACGCGAAACGTCGAAATCGCTGCGGCAATCGACTCGCCGATGTCGAGGTCCGGGCGTTCCGCTTCTTCGTCGCGCTCCATTTCCGGCTGAGCAAGCGTCACGCCGAACATGGTGAGCACCGCACGCCCCTTGCTCGATTTGGCCTTGATGTAGCTTCGGATCGTTTCCGGCTGTTCCCCGAACTGGATACGCACAGCCGGGCCATAGGGGTTGCGCAACGGCTTGCCGATTAGGGTCACGTTGTAGATCGGTGCGGACCCGCCCTGATCGAGCCACAGCGTGACCGAGTCTTCGCCGGTGCCGAATGTTCGGCTCATGCGGCATTTGTCGCTGTATTCGCGAAGCTTCCACTCGGAGTCCGGCGCGAGCATCAGGGTTTCGGCCGAGGAGGGTGCAGCTGAAATCGTGCCAAAGACTCCAATTGCGACAAGAAGCGACCGACAGAGCATGATTATGGATTCCCCAGTATGGCTTGGCTTGGTTAACGGGCCAGCGGATAAGCTGAATAGAATAGCGTTGTGGCGTGGAACGAGCGTATTGGATTGCCCTGTGCATCTAGAGCAGGCTCGAATTGCGCATCGCCCATCTTCTCGCAAGCGGGAGATTGAAGGCGATCCTGCTCGGTAGAAGCCTCGATGTGGCAATCGGAGACCGAGCCGTCGGTCTCGACGATGACTCGCATACGCATGATACCCTGCTCGCCGCGATACTTTGCGCTATCGGGATAGTCCTTGCTGATCCGTTCGGCGATGTCGTCCCTATTGATCCACTGGGCCGGATGATAGAGGGCGTGGCGTTCGGGGCTTAGACCCCATGAAGCAAGCAGGTCGTTGGTGCAGACATTCATCGCCTGAAGGGCTGGCATCATGTTGCCGGTTTCGAAGCTCACCACCGTCGATCCGAGCTTGAGCACGAAGCGATCGATCTTTCCCGCCTGATCGAGATCCAGACCGGGCCGGGTCAACTGGCCCAGTCCTTCATCGGCTTCGCTTGGCTGGCCGATATCGATGCTGTTGAAGATGATCGCTTTGCCGATCTGGTCGACTTCTCCGTATTGCTCGCCCGTCAAGGAGGCGACCGGAACGTCACGCAGGACTCCGAGATAGGTCCAGCTTCCCATGGGGAATTTACGCAGCTTCGGTCCTGCCAATGTGAGTCCGAACTCACTTCGCGGAGCTGCCTGTTCGATCATTACGAGATGCGGCTTCTCGGCATCGCCGAACAATCGGGAGAGTCGGCAGCGATTGTCGCCAAAGTCGATGTTCCAGGGCGCGATGGGCTGGAGTTTCGTGGCTCCCTTCTTGTTCGCAAGTTCCGGAGGCAAATCCTGGGCTTGGGCCAGGTTGGGCGTAAGAAGGGCAACGGCAAGCGCGACGAGATGCGCGAGTGTCAGTTGTTTTGGATTCGCCATGAAGAAACCCCCGCCGGACATACTATCCGGTCGGGGGTTCCTTGCAACCTTAAGCGTTGTGTCTGAATGGTTTAACCGAGAGCGCCTGTCAGTTCGGGGACGGCGTTATAAAGGTCTGCGACTAGACCGATATCTGCGACCTGGAAGATCGGAGCATCTTCGTCTTTGTTGATCGCGATAATGACCTTGGAGTCTTTCATGCCTGCCAAGTGCTGGATCGCGCCCGAAATGCCGATGGCGATGTAGACTTCGGGAGCAACGATCTTGCCGGTCTGGCCGACCTGATAGTCGTTGGGAACGTATCCTGCATCGACGGCAGCGCGCGAGGCCCCGATGGCCGCGCCGAGCTTGTCGGCGAGCGGAGTGATGATGCTTTCGAAGGTCTCGCTGTCCTTCAACGCGCGGCCACCCGAAACGATGACCTTGGCGCTGGTCAGTTCCGGGCGTTCGCTCTTGGCGATTTCCGCGCTGACGAAGCTGGAGAGCCCTGCATCACCGGGTCCGGCAGCGTCTTCGATGCTGGCTGAGCCGCCTTCGGTCGCGGCCTTGTCGAACGCAGTGCCTCGCACGGTGATGACGAGTTTCGCGTCTGCGCTTTCGACAGTTGCGATGGCGTTGCCGGCATAGATCGGACGGGTGAAGGTCTTGGGGCCTTCGACCGAAAGAATGTCGGAGATCTGCATGACGTCAAGGTGCGCTGCGACGCGGGGTGCAATGTTCTTGCCCGAAGTTGTGGCCGGGGCCAGAAAAGCATCGTAGCCTTCCATGAGGCCCGCGATCAGCGGCGCAACGTTTTCGGCCAGAGCATTAGCATAGGCCGCGTCGTCGGCCATCAAGACATTGGATACGCCCGCGATCCTGGCGGCAGCTTCGGCGACCGGGCCGCAATCGTGGCCGGCAACCAGCGCGGTCACATCGCCCAGCTTGCCTGCAGCGGTGACCACGGCGAGCGTCGCGTCGTTGACGGTGGAATTGTCGTGTTCGACCAGAACCAGAGTGTTCATCGTGTCTATCCCTTTCCTGCCGGGCCGCCTCAGGCGATCCCCAGCTCCTTGATCTTGGCGACGAGCGCCGCAACATCTTCGACCTTTTCACCAGCCTGACGCACCGGTGGTTCGGCGACATTGGTGGTGGTGAGGCGCGGGGCAATATCGACACCGAAATCGGCAGGCGTCTTGGCGTCGAGTGGCTTCTTCTTCGCCTTCATGATGTTGGGTAGCGATGCGTAACGCGGCTCGTTCAACCGCAGGTCGGTGGTAACGATCGCCGGGAGCGAGAGCTTCACGGTTTCGAGACCGCCATCCACTTCGCGCTTCACTTCGACGCTGTCGCCGTCGATGGTGACGGTGTTGGCGAAGGTGCCTTGCGGGCGGCCCATCAGTGCGGCCAGCATCTGGCCCGTCTGGTTCGAATCGTCGCTGATCGATTGTTTACCGAGCAGGACGAGGCCGGGCTGCTCTTCCTCGGCGATGGCCTTGAGGATCTTGGCAACGGCCAGGGGCTCCACTTCTTCGTCGGTCTCGACCAGGATCGCGCGGTCAGCGCCCATGGCAAGCGCAGTGCGGAGGGTTTCCTGCGCCTTTGCCGGGCCGATCGATACGGCGATGATTTCCTCGGCCTTGCCCGATTCCTTGATGCGGATCGCCTCTTCGACAGCGATCTCGTCGAACGGGTTCATGCTCATCTTGACATTTGCGAGGTCTACGCCCGAGCCATCGGCCTTAACCCGCGGCTTCACGTTGTAATCGATCACCCGTTTGACGGGGACGAGGATCTTCATGGATTTGTATCCTTCCCTTGGGCCGTATTCCGGCCTTGCTATGCGAATGCTTTGCTTGTCGCCGCCCTAGCTCGCGTTTACGTAAACGTCAAGCAACGGCGAGGCCAAGATTTTTCCATGTGTCTGTCGAATCGCGGTCTCGCGCTACGTCGTTCTCACGTCAACCCTCGCAATTGATGCAGCTTGCATTTCAGTTGCATGCGAGAGAACACAATGAACAGGAGAGCGTGCAATGATTGCAATCGGGCGGATTTTTGGAGCGGCCTTGGCGGCGGTGGCATTGGTCGGGACGGCCGCAGCGCAGGAATCGACACTCGAAACCCGGTTGGGAGAAAAGGGATTCGAATCGCCTCGTGCAGATCTGGATCAGCTGGACTGGCTGGTCGGGCAATGGGTTGGCGATGGCATTCGAGGTGCCCCCGCCATGGAAAGCTGGCTGCCGCCCACCGGCAGCACCATGGTCGGCACTTTCGTTCAGGAAACTCCCGACGGCGCGATCATGTTCACGGAACATCTCTACCTCATGCAGGAGAACGGAACCCTCGCGCTCAGGCTCAAGCATTTCAACGCAGATCTCACGGGATGGGAAGAGAAGGACGACATGCTCATCTTCCGCCTCGTCGCGATTGAGCCGTGCGCCGTCTATTTCAACGCGTTAACCCTGCGCTGCGCCGATCCGGACAATCCGGGCAGCGGCCTGGTCGCGGCCGTGCGCATGAAGAGCGACAAGCCCGAACCGCAAGAACTGATTTTCAAATTCGACGCGCAAGAGCGCACGACCGGCTCTTACGACTGCGATGGTACGACCCTGGCGATCAACCAATGTCTTGCTCGGGTCCTTCAACGTGCGGACGACCGCCGCAAATTCTATTTCGAAACCGCCATCGGTGGTGCCGAGAATGACAGCATTCTCGCACGGCGCATGCGCAAGAGCCGCGAGGGATTCGAATCGTATCGCTCAAACGAATGCTCTTCGGTCCATGAGCAATGGAAGCAAGGGACGATTCGCAATGCGATGTTGTTGCGTTGCTCGATTCGCCTGACCGACCAGCGGACGCATGACATCTGGCAGCACTGGCTGACCTACCAGGATTCGAGCGAACCGATCCTGCCGGAGCCGATGCCAACACGATAAAAGGTCGGCCGCGCACCGACATAAGTTGATGCGATCATCCGAATTGAGAAAGCTTGGGGTTACGCCGCCTCTTTGACTTCGGCGACGATCTTTCTCGCGGCGTCACCGAGGTCGTCCGCCGGGACGATCGGCAGGCCCGAATTGGCGAGGATTTCCTTGCCCTTGTCGACATTTGTGCCTTCGAGGCGGACGACCAGCGGAACGTCGAGCTCGACTTCCTTGGCGGCTGCTACGATGCCCTCCGCGATGGTGTCGCAGCGCATGATGCCGCCGAAGATATTCACGAGGATGCCCTCGACCGCATCGTCGGCGAGGATGATCTTGAACGCTGCGGTCACTTTCTCGGTCGTCGCACCGCCGCCCACATCGAGGAAGTTGGCCGGAAACGCACCGTTCAGCTTGATGATATCCATCGTCGCCATAGCGAGGCCCGCGCCGTTGACCATGCAGCCGATATTGCCGTCGAGTTTGATGTAGGCCAGATCGTATTCGCTCGCTTCGACTTCGGCCGGATCTTCTTCGGTCTCATCGCGCATTTCTTCGATCGCGGGGTGGCGATAGAGGGCGTTGCCGTCGAAACTCATCTTGGTATCGAGCACCAGCAGGTCGGCATTGCCGTCGGCATTGGGCTTGGTTTCGACCAGTGGGTTGATTTCGAGCATCTCGCAATCGCTCGCCATGAACGCCTTGTAGAGCTGGGCTGCGAGCTTCTGGCATTTCTTGTTGAGATCGCCCGACAGTTTCAGAGCGAAAGCCACCGCGCGACCGTGGTGCGGCATGAAGCCCTGCGCCGGATCGATCGTGATGGTGGTGATTTTCTCCGGAGTCTCGTGCGCGACGTCTTCGATGTCCATCCCGCCTTCGGTCGAAGCGACCATTGCGACGCGCCCAGTGGCACGATCGACCAACATGGCGAGGTAATATTCGCTTTCGATGTCGACGCCGTCAGTCACGTAGAGACGATTGACCTGTTTGCCTGCTTCGCCAGTCTGGATCGTGACCAGTGTGTTGCCGAGCATTTCCTTGGCGTGGTATTCCACTTCGTCGAGCGAGAAGGCGAGGCGCACGCCGCCCTTAGCATCCTCCGGAAGCTCCTTGAACTTGCCCTTGCCGCGACCGCCTGCATGGATTTGCGCTTTCACCACATAAAGCGGGCCCGGGAGCTGTTTTGCACCTTCGACCGCTTCTTCCACTGTCAGAGCGGCATGACCGGCCGGGACGGCAATCCCGTGCTCCTTGAGCAATTCCTTGGCCTGATATTCGTGGACGTTCATGTGCGGTGATCCCTTGGTTGAACTTCTCTCGGGAGAGGAAGATTTCCGATGGGCCTAAGCACGGATCGCAACGCTTGAAAAGTAGGGTTTGTGCGACCACCACTAATGTCTGACATGATAGCCAAACATGATTGATCGCGATCGACTTCTGGAGATCACCCGCGAGGCGGGAAGGATTGCGCATTCGCGCTGGCCCGGCGCGGGCCATGAACTGTCGAGTTGGGAGAAAACGCCGGGCAATCCCGTGAGCGAAGCCGATCTTGAAGTGGACGCGTTCTTGCGCCGCGAGTTGGGAGCGTTGCTGCCCTCAGCCGGTTGGTTGTCGGAGGAAACGGCCGACGATCCCTCTCGGCTCGGCAACGATCTGATCTGGCTGGTCGATCCGGTCGACGGAACGCGCGACTTCGTCCGCGGCCGAAACGGTTGGGCCGTGTCCGTCGCACTGATCAGCGCCGGCCGACCGCTGATCGGCATCCTCTCCGCCCCCGCGCGCGACGAGGAATGGTGCGCCGTTGCCGGGCAGGGCGCTACGCTGAATGAAGAATCGATCATGGCCAGCGCGCGCGAGAATTTCAGCGGAGCGCGGATCCCGATCGATCAATTGCCCAGTGTCGATTCGGATCTGGTTATGGTCGAAAAGCCGAATTCCATCGCGCTCAGAATCGCGATGGTCGCCGCCGACCGGGCGGACTTGGTTGCAACCTTGCGGTGGGGTTTCGAATGGGACGTTGCTGCAGCAACCCTGATCGCGCGCGAAGCGGGAGCGCAAGTGTCCGACGTTTTCGGCAAACCATTGGGCTACAACAAGCGCGACCCGCGCGATTTCGGGGTCCTGGCTTGCTCTCCCGCGATCCACGGTGAGGCGGTTGCCCGGTTGGCGGATCGCGCCGACAGGCTCAAATGAATGGCAAAGTGGGCCGCCTTAGTGGCGGCCCTATGCCCGGTCCTATGCCAGCCTTCGCTATTGCGCACGCGCAGCGGCGACGTCCTCCTGGCTTATCGGAATGATCTTGATTTCCACACGCCGGTTGAGCGGTTCGTCGACATTGTCGGCGGTCTTGACCCGCAAGAAGTCGTAGCTCTCACCGTATCCTTGAGTTGCGAACCGGCTACGTGCCACGCCGCGTGCGGCAAGATAGTCGGCCACCGATTGCGCGCGCCTTTCGGAGAGGCCCTGGTTTAGCGTGGTCGAGCCGGTCGTATCGGTGAAGCCATAAACATCGATCAGGCTGTTGGGATACTTGATCAGGCTTTCCGCGACCGCATCGAGCGTCTGATAGAAGCCGGGATTGATGTCTGCTGAGCCGCGAGCGAAAGTCACGCCATCGGGCAGTCGGACGAGGATGGCATCTTGGTCGCCAACTTCCTCTACTTCGACGCCGGTTCCCTGCACCTCCTCGTCAAGCTCGCGAATCTGGTCGTCGAACCGTTTGCCGATGACGGCCCCCGCCGAACCGCCGATGCCAGCGCCGATAATGCGCGCAGCGCTGCCGCCGACCGCGCCGCCGAGCAGATAGCCGAGCGTACCTCCCACAGCGGCGCCGATGCCGGTGCGGGACACCTTTCGTTCACCCGTGTTCGGGTCGGTTACGCAGGCGCTCGTTCCCAACAGCGCCAGCGCGGCAGTGCTCGAAAGCAAAATGCGTGATGTTTTCATTGTGGTCCCTCCTCGATTGAGAATCTTATACACCATCAAGCCATGATGTTGGCCATCCGTCCATATCCATGCGCCTGAACCTGTGCGGTTTGCGCCAAGCTTAACGACTTGTAAGCGCATGTTGCGACAACGGACAGCACGTGGAAGGAAACGGTTGGACGGCTGGCAAGGTGCGCCAATTATGCTAGCGGTTGGCGCGTGACACCGTTTCCCTGGGACGACCTCTTCATCATCGCTGCGCTGATCGTGCTCAACGGCGTGTTCGCCATGTCCGAACTGGCAATCGTATCAGCCAAGACATCGCAGCTGAAAGCGCGTGCGGAAGAAGGATCCGCCAGCGCCAAGACGGCGCTAGCACTTGCGGCGGAACCGGGCAAATTTCTGTCCACCGTTCAGATCGGGATCACGCTGATCGCGATCATCACCGGTGCCTTTTCCGGAGCCAGCCTGGAAGCACCCGTCGGTGAAAGACTGGCGCTGCTGGGGGTCCCGACGGAAATGTCGGGAGAGATAGCATTCATCGCCGTGATCGCGTTAACCACCTATTTTAGCGTGGTTGTCGGCGAATTGGTGCCGAAGCAACTCGCTTTGCGGGCGGCGATCCCGGTTTCCCTCGTCATGGCTCGGCCGATGGCGCTGCTGGCGACGATCGCTGCGCCCTTGGTCTGGGTGTTGGACACGTCGTCTGCGGGAATTATCCGCTTGTTCGGTATTCGATCAAAGAAGACCAGCACGGTCACCGCCGAAGAATTGCAGATGATTTTTGCGGATGCCACTCGATCCGGTGTGATCGAAGCCGAACAGCATCAAATCCTGACAGGCGTCGTTCGCCTCGCCGAACGCCCCGTTCGAGAAATGATGACACCGCGGACCGAGCTCGACTGGATCGATGTCGGGGCGGATAAGGATGCCATCAAACAGGCGATCGAAGATAGTCCGCATTCGATGCTGCCTGTCGCAGAGGGATCGCCCGACACGATTCTGGGCGTGGTGAAGGTTCGAGAAGTCTTGGCCGCGCTTGTCGCCGGCGAGGAGGTTTCGCTGCGAGCCATGATGCGCAAGGCCGAAGTCGTTCCCGACCAACTCGACGCGATGGACGCTTTGCGTGTCCTGCAATCGGCCGAAATCGCCATGGTCCTGGTCCATGACGAATACGGCCATTTCGAAGGGATCGTCACGCCAGTCGATCTACTAACCGCTATGGCGGGCAATTTTGCCAGCGATCAGGACGAAGGTGACGCCCCGCAAGTCATCGAATGCAGCGACGGTTCCCTGCTCGTCTCCGGTGCGCTGTCCGCGGATGCCCTCGCCGACCGTCTCGGACTTGAATACGACGACACCCGCGAATTCGGCACGGCCGGCGGTTACGTGTTGTCGGTGCTCAAACGGCTACCGGTCGAAGGAGATCACTTCTCCGACCAGGGCTGGTGGTTTGAAGTGGTAGACATGGACAATCGCCGGATCGACAAGATCCTGGTGAAAAAAGAAGCTGAAGAGTCGGAAGACTAGGCGTCCGGGATGAGTGTCTGCGCCGAGGCGCCGTCACCTTCAGGCGCTGCAATGATGTCCCGGGTCACGCGGCCCTTGGCGACGGTGTTGGTGTCGGGATCGCCGATCGTCGAACGAATGCCCGGCGCCGCGCGACCCGCGCGATCGAGCGTGCTGCTTTCGATTTGGCTGCGCGGGGCAGGCCCGCCGAACAGAGCTTCGAGCGCTTGCTCCGCGGCGTTGTCGTCCGACGGGCGTGGAGCTCCCGGAGCCGGTGGGGTCAAGCTGAAATCGGGCGGGACCACCAGCGGGGCCTGACGCTGCACCGCCATTTCGTCCGGACGATCCCGGTTGAAGATGCCGTTGCCGCCGCATGCAGCGAGCATGGTGCAGCCCGAAGCCAGCAGGATCACGGATTTGAAGGTACGCATATTCAACTCTCCACGGGCCGCTCGGCGGGCGGCTCTTCGCTGTCTGTCTCGTCCTTGTCGCGCAGGAACAAGCTACGTGCAAGGATGATGACCACGCCGATGGTGATAGCCGCATCGGCGACATTGAAAACAAGGAAGGGACGGAAGGTCCCGATGTGGAAATCGGCATAGTCGATGACGTAGCCGAGATTCCAACGATCACGGATATTGCCGATTGCACCGCCCAGGATCATGGCGAGGCCGATGATGTCGCCCATCAGCTTTTCGCGCATCATCCAGATCAGCACCACCAGCGCAATCGTGGCGGTCAGCAACACGAGCAGCCAGCGCATTTCCATGCTGGTGGCCTGCAACATCCCAAGCGAAATGCCGCGATTTTCGGTGTAGGTGAGATCGAAGAATGGCAGCAGTTCGATCTTCCTGTTGGGCTGCGATCGCAAGGCGAGCGGCCCGAGCACATACCACTTCACGATCTGGTCGATCAGTGCGATGAACAGCGCCAATGCCAATCCGATCACACGGTTGCGGGTGAACCACCCGTTCATGCCGCCGTATCCCGTGCGGCGACAACGCTTTTGCACCGCCCGCATAGCGCGCCGTCTTCGGGCACGTCGGGCAGCAGGCGCCAGCAGCGACCGCATTTGGCATCGGTGGATTTGGTGACCCTCACCTCATCGCCTTGGCTGCGTGTGACTGTCCCGGTGATGAACAGTTCGGCAAGCTGTGCGTCGGTCACGACTTCGGGCACCGCGCCGGCTGGCACAATTACGGTGGCCTCGTTGCTTGAGCGTATCACTTTGTCCCGGCGCAACGGCTCGATCGCCTCCGTCACGCGTTCGCGCAGCGCTCGCAGCTTGCTCCATTTCTCACGGTCTGCGGGCACAGTCGGCACGGGCGGCCATTCGAGCAGGTGAACGCTGCCGCCCTGTTCGCCATCTTCCGGATAGCGTGACTGCCACACTTCCTCCGCGGTGTAGACCAGCACTGGCGCGGCGTAGCGGACCAGCGAATGAAAAAGTAGGTCGAGCACTGTGCGATAGGCATTGCGGGTGACGCTGTCCGGCCCGTCGCAATAGAGCGAGTCCTTGCGGATATCGAAGAAGAACGCCGACAGGTCCTCGTTGCAGAAATCGACCAGCAGGCGGGTGTAGGTGTTGTAGTCGTAGTCCTCGACCGCCTGGCGCAGCTTGCCGTCCAGCTCGCTCAGCAGCGAGAGAATGTAGACTTCGAGCTCTGGGATTTCGCCCGCATCGGACATGTCGCCGACGAATCCGTCGAGCGCGCCGAGCAGGTAGCGGAAGGTGTTGCGCAGGCGGCGGTATTGATCGCCCACGCCCTTCAGGATTTCATCGCCGATCCGGTGGTCCTCGGTGAAATCGACGCTGAGCGCCCATAGCCGGATGATGTCTGCTCCGGTCTGTTCCATGATCTTGAGCGGATCGATGGTGTTGCCGAGCGACTTCGACATCTTCTTGCCTTTGGCGTCCATAGTGAAGCCGTGGGTCAAGACCTGGTCATAGGGCGCGCGGCCGCGCGTGGCGCAGCTTTGCAGCAGCGAGGACTGGAACCAGCCGCGATGCTGATCGGACCCTTCGAGATAGAGGTCGGCGGGCCATTGCAGGTCGGGCCAGCGCCCGCTTTCAAGAACGAAAGCGTGGGTGCAACCCGAATCGAACCAGACATCGAGGATGTCCATGACCATTTCATAGTCGTCGGGGTTGTGATCGGGGCCGAGGAACTCGGCCTTGCGCGCCTCTTCCCAGGCATCGACACCGTCTTCGCGCACGGCTTCGACGACCCGGGCATTCACCGCCGGATCCTGCAGGTACGAGCCGTCGGGACGCACGAACAAGGTAATCGGCACACCCCAGGCGCGTTGGCGCGAAAGCACCCAGTCGGGCCGCCCTTCGACCATCGAGCCGATACGGTTGCGACCCTTTTCGGGCACGAAGCGGACCCGCTCGATTTCGGACATCGCGCGCTGGCGCAGGGTCGAATGGTCGTGATGCACGAACAGCGAAACCGCGCCGCCTATCGGATCGGGCACGGCTAGGTCGAAATCGCCAGAATCGAGCACCTCGTCCATCGGCACGAACCATTGCGGCGTGCAACGGAAAATCACCTTGGCCTTGGAGCGCCAGGAATGCGGGTAGGAATGCGCATAATCGGCAGAAGCGCTGAGCAGCGCATCCGCTTCGCGCAGGTCCGAACAGATCGGGCCTTCGGGCGAATTGAAGGGTTTGTTGATGACGCTGCGGCGACGCGGCTTGCCTTCACCATCGAGGTCGTCGGCCCCGAGCCAGGCCCAATCGTCGCGATAGCGCCCATCGTCCATCACCGCGAAGACGGGATGGATGTCGTTGGCCTTGCACAGCTCGAAATCGTCCTCGCCATGATCGGGCGACATATGGACGAGGCCGGTGCCGCTCTCGGTGGTGACGAAATCGCCCGCGAGGAAGGGGCGTGGCGTCGCGTAGAACCCACCGAGATGGTGCATCGGGTGGCGGGCTTTCGCTCCTGCTAACTTGGAGCCAGTGTACGCACCTGCAAGACTACCTTCGCCAGTAGTCGGCTCGTAGCCCCAACGCTTCATAGTTTCAGCTTGGCAGGCAAAAGCGATGAGATACTTGCGACCATTCCATTCGACCAGATCATAGGACAGGTCCGCCCCATACGCGATCGCCTGGTTTACCGGGATTGTCCAAGGCGTTGTTGTCCAGACGACCGCATATGCTCCTTCAAGCTCAGGGGCATTCGGACACTCAGTTATCTCGAACGCCACGTCGATCTGCGGCGAGTCTGTCAGGTCTTCGTACTCAACCTCGGCCTCGGCCAGCGCCGTCTCCTCCACCGGTGACCACATCACCGGCTTGGAGCCGCGATAGAGATTGCCCGCTTCGGCGAATTTCATCAGCTCGGCGACAATCGTCGCTTCGGCCTGGAAATCCATCGTCAGGTACGGATTGTCCCAGTCGCCCATGATACCGAGCCGCTTCAGCTGCTCGCGCTGGGTATCGACCCAGTGCTGCGCGTAGGCGCGGCATTCGGCGCGGAATTCCTTGGGATCGACCGCGTTCTTGTCGAGCTTCTTCTTGCGGTACTTTTCCTCGACCTTCCATTCGATCGGCAGGCCGTGGCAATCCCAGCCGGGTACGTAAGGCGCATCCTTGCCGAGCAGGTTTTGCGTGCGGCAAACCATGTCCTTCAGGATGTGGTTGAGCGCATGGCCGATATGCATGTCGCCATTGGCGTAGGGCGGGCCATCGTGGAGGATGAACTTCTCACGCCCCGCGCGGCTTTCACGCAGTTTCTCGTACAGCCCGATCTCCTGCCAGCGTGCCTGAATACCCGGTTCCTTTTGCGGAAGGCCGGCCTTCATCGGAAACGCCGTCTTCGGCAGGAAGACGGTGTCTCTGTAGTCGCGCTGTGTGCTCTCGTCAGACATAAGGCGTGCCCGTTAGGACATTCGCAGCCTCCGGGGAAGCCTCATTGAGCGGCTCTGCGCCGTTTCAGTGCAGCCTCGGTCGCATCGATCTCTTCCTGTGTGCGATTGTCGAAGCGCTGGATCAGCGCAGGGGTGATCGAAAAGGCGTCCTCAACCCAGACATAGCCATTGAATGTGTTGGGAATCTCGGTGAGCTGTTCGGGTAGGGTAAGGCCGCGCGCCACGTCCCCGCCATGCGGGCCGACTACGATGACCTCGCCGCCATGGGCTTCCATGCGTGCGATCAGCCGGTTGGGCCAGCCCCAGAAGGCCCACTGATAGTTGAGCGGGACCACCATTGTCTTGCTCCGGCAGCTATCCGGCAGGAAGCCGGTCCACCCGTAGAGCATGTAATCCTCTGAACAGGCGCGGGCCTCCTGCGGGCTCCATGCCCAGGCTTCCGGGAACAATTCGCGGATCCGCCCGATTGGCGCTGGGTGACCGTAGAACGCATCGCCTTTCGCCGCCGGATCGCGACCCAATTCTGCATACTTTGCCGCGATCAAATCGGCTTCGGCGGGGTCCTTGGACTTGAAATTGATCATCAGCCGTCCGCGCAGGGGCAAGGCCGATGCCACCTCTTCGAATGTCGGCATTGCCCCAACGAATTCGCCGCCACGGAACGGATAGGTTCCGCCGCCATCGGCAGTGTAGCCGTGACCGATATCGAGCGCTTTCAGTTCCTCCAGAGTGGCATCGCGAATATTGCCGCGGCCATTCGTCCGGCAATCGAGTGTCCAGTCATGGAATACGGCGAGCTCGCCATCCTTGGTAGGTGCAATATCGATCTCTACCATCCACGCGCCCAGCTTCTGCGCACGTAAAACACCGGGAACCGTGTTCTCGAGATAGCGATGGTAGGGTTCTTCAATCCGGTCGGCCGTGCAGGTATCGCGCCCGATATCCGCCTTGTCGTACAGCTGGTAGATGCCTCGATGCGCGATCAGTTTGGGAGCGCCCTTCGGCTCGGGTGCGAGCCAGCTGGCATTGGTGATCGAGAGGATCAGGAGCAGGATGGCGAAGCCCATTCCGCCCCACGACAGCACCTTCTTCATCCGAGCAAGCGCCTCGCCTCAGCGCAATCCTTGTCCATCTGCGCGATCAAGTCGTCGAGCGATTCAAACTTGGCTTCGCCGCGCAGGAAGTGGTGGAAGGCGACTTCGATTTCCTGCCCGTAGAGGTCGCCGGAGAAGTCGAAGAAATAGGGTTCGAGCAGCTCCTTGGGCGGCTCGAATTGCGGGCGGATGCCGATATTGGCCGCGCCTTTCAGCTCTTCTTCGGTAGCGAGGATGCGCCCGGTGACGGCATAGACTCCGTATTTCGGCCGCAGATACTTGTCGATCGCGAGGTTGGCGGTGGGATAGCCGATCTCGCGCCCACGCTTGTCGCCATGCTCGACGATCCCGCGGATCGCGAAGGGCCGGGTTAACAACTCTGCGGCCAATTGCGGATCGCCATCGCGCAGCGCCTCGCGGACGCGGCTGGAGGAAACGACCTCGCCGCCTTCTGCCACCGCCTCGACCACGCGCGATTGCAGGCCTAGCTCGCCGCCGAGTGAGCGCAAGAGTTCGACATTGCCCTTCGCGCCCTTGCCAAAGGTGAAGTCGCCGCCGGTGACCACGCCATGCGCTCCGAACCGCTCGACCAGGATGGTGCGGATGAAGTCTTCCGCGCTGGTCCCCGCAAGCTCTCCGTCGAAATGGAACACCAGCATCGCCGTCGCTCCGGCGGCGAGGTACAGTTCCTGTCGCTGTTCGAGCGTGGTCAGTCGGAACGGTGGCACATCGGGACGGAAGAAGCGCACCGGATGCGGATCGAAGGTGGCGATGATCGAGGGGCGGCCTTCCGCATGCGCCCAGTCGATCGCTTCGCCCGCCACCGCCTGATGACCGCGGTGGAACCCATCGAAATTGCCAAGCGCAATCACCGCGCCGTGCAGTGCGTCAGGGACGGAATCGCGATGATCGAGCCAGCGCATCAGTCCACACTCTCTTCGGTTTGGGCACGTGTGGGCAAGTCGGCAAGCGGGATGATCCCCCTTTCGATCAACCGGAGCGCATTTCCTCCCATCGCCGCACGGATTTCTTCCTCGGTAAACCCTTGGTCCATCAGCGCCTGAGTGACATGCACCAGGCCGGCCGTGTCGAATCGCACAGTGACGGTGCCGTCATAGTCGCTGCCGAGCGCTACGTGTTCGATCCCGACAAGGTCGCGGACATGGCGCATCGCGCGCGCGGCGGCCTGCGGAGACGTGTCACACACCGCCCCCTCCCAATAGCCAATGCCGATGATCCCACCGGTCGCTGCGACGCCGCGAATCTGTTCGTCGCTGAGGTTGCGGTTTACGTCGCAAGTCGCCTGAACGCCGCCATGGCTCGAGACGATCGGGCGGCGCGCCATCGCGACCACCTCGGCGACGCATTTTTGGCTGCAATGGGCGATATCGACGATCATGCCGAGCTCTTCCATCCGAGCGACTGTCTCGCGGCCCATATCGGTCAATCCGCCGCGCTCGACCCCGTGCATCGAACCGGCAATCTCATTATCGAAGAAGTGCGTAAGCCCCGCCATCCGCATACCCGCATCGTACAGCACGTTGAGATTGGCGATATCACCTTCGAGCGAGTGCAGGCCCTCGGCGCTGAACAGTGCGCCCACCGGTTTGTCCTCCACATTGACGCGGAAGGTCAGCAGCTCGCCGACATCTTCGCTGCTGGCGATTTTGATCAGTTGCGCGGGGGAACGCTCAATCGCCTCGTCGAGCTTCTGAGCGTGATAGAGCGAGCGTTCCAGAAGCGAAAACCACGTACGCGGTGGCTGTAGCTGGCCGAAAACGAGTGCAGTGACCTGATCGGTGTCGCCGCTGTTGCCGTCATAGTTGAGGCCTTCGGGCGTCTTGGTCACGCTCGAGAACACCTGCAGCGCGACATTGCCATCCTTCAGGCGCGGCAGATCCATGTGTCCGTAATCATGCCGATCCAGCAGATCGCGCTTCCACAGCAGCGAGTCCGAATGCAGATCGACGATACTCAGAGTGGCATGCAGCGCGCGCGCTTCGTCGGAGATCTCGGGCAGTGGCAGCCCGTCGACCCGGTTCATGTCGCGATCGACATAGGCGGGCGCGAAGATGAAGAAACACGCGGCTCCGACCACCGTAAGGACCAGGAGGGAAAGAAACGCCTTGCGGATCACGCCCCTTCCTCGCTTACACTGCGATAGGTGACGAACGAATAGGCGGGATAGTCGCCTTCTGCCGGATGGTCTTCGCGCGCCTTCACCTCCCACTCGCTTCCGAGCGGCTTCATGAAGGTGTCGCCGGGGTAGTCTGCATGGATTTCTGTTACTTCGATCCGCCGTGCGAGCGGACGGAAGACGTCGTAGATCGCCGCGCCTCCGACAACTGCGATCTCGCCCGTGTCGTTGCCAGTTTCGGCCAACGCCAGCGCCTCGGCCGCAGAATGCGCTTGCTCGGCGCCCTCGCTGTCCCACCTCTCCCGACGCGTCAAAACGATATGGCGACGACCGGGAAGCAAGCCTGGCAGGCTCTCGAATGTCTTGCGGCCCATGATCATCGGCTTGCCCATAGTCAGCGCCTTGAAACGCTTGAGGTCGGCGGGCAAGCGCCACGGAAGGGTGCCCTCATGCCCGATCGCGCCATTGGCGGCACGGGCATAGATCAGGAAGATCTCGAACTTCACGGCCGTTTGTGGCTCACACGGGTAACATGCCCCATCTTGCGGCCATCGCGCGCTTCCTTCTTGCCGTAGAGATGGAGGTGCGGTTCGCCTTCTTCGGCGAGGATCCGGTGCGCGGTAAGAGCCTCTTCGCCGACGATATTGCGCATATCGATGCTGGCAAAGCGTGTTTCCGTTCCACCCAGCGGCAGGCCGGCAATCGCGCGGATGTGATTTTCGAATTGGCTGGTGGCTGCGCCTTCGATCGTCCAGTGCCCGGAATTGTGCACGCGCGGCGCCATCTCGTTGAAGATCGGTCCGCCCTTGGTGGCGAAAAATTCGAGCGTCAGCACTCCGACATATTGGAGCGCGTTGGCGACCTGCACCGCAATCTTGCGTGCCTGGTCTTTCTGGCTTTCGATCAATTCACCGGCTGGCAGCACGGAGTGAGCCAGCATGCCGCCGTCGTGTTCATTGGCGGTTGAATCCCAGATGCGGACTTCGCCGTCGGCCGCGCGGACCAGGATCACGGAGAATTCGGTTTCGAATTCGACCATGCCTTCGAATATGCAGGGCCTTCCAGGAAAGCGCACGCCGGCAGCGTCGCGACGGCTGGCGATGCGCCACTGGCCTTTGCCGTCATAGCCATCGCGCACCGTCTTGAGGATTCCGGGCGTCCCGATTCTGTCGATCGCACGCATCAGGTCTTCATCGCTTTCGACCCGCACATGCGGCGCGCAAGTGCCTCCGAGCTGCTCGACGAATTGCTTCTCGTTCAGTCGGTCCTGTGCGACTTCCAGCGCCTTAGGTTGCGGGGCGAGCATGTTTTGCGGAAGGGCCGCAACTGCCGACAAAGGCACATTCTCGAATTCCCACGTTACAACGTCGCAGCGGCTGGCGAAGGCGGCGAGCGCATCCTTGTCGCCCCAGCCATTCTCGAAGAAGTCGACGCAGGCTGCGCTAGCGACATTATCGCCCGGTGGCGCGTAGCCGATGCAGCGATAACCCAGCTGGATGGCCGACTGCGCCAGCATCCGCCCCAATTGGCCGCCGCCGAGAATGCCGATCGTTGATCCGGGCGCCAGCATCAGTCGACCGGAGCCTCGCCCACTGCGGCGCTTCGGGCGCCGCGCCAATCCTGCAATCGCTCCGAAAGGCCTTCGTCGGACAAAGCGAGGATTGCCGCGGCCATGAGCGCGGCGTTCTTCGCACCCGCTTCGCCAATCGCCAAAGTCCCAACCGGCACACCCGCCGGCATCTGAACGATCGACAGCAGGCTATCCATGCCGCTCAGAGCCTTGGACTGCACTGGCACCCCCAACACGGGGAGGTGCGTCATCGCCGCGATCATTCCGGGCAGATGCGCCGCTCCCCCGGCGCCCGCAATGATGACGTCGAAACCCTCGCCCTCTGCTCCTTTGGCGAAGGCACTCATCCTATCGGGTGTGCGGTGCGCGGAAACGATCCGTGCTTCGTGCTCAACCTCGAGCTCGCCGAGAATGTCGGCGGCGCTTTGCATGGTCGGCCAGTCGGACTGGCTGCCCATAACGATTGCGACTTTGCCTCCCATCAGTGAGCGCCCCTCAGCTATCCTTCAGGTAGTACCGTTCGCCCGGCATCATGTTCTCGTCGAAGTCATAGATGATCGGCTGGCCGGTGGGAATCTCCAGTCCGGTGATGTCCTCATCCGAGATTTGCGACAGGTGCTTGACCAGCGCCCGCAGTGAATTGCCGTGAGCGGAAATGATCACTGTCTGGCCACTCGCCAGAACCGGCAAGATATCGCTATTCCAATAGGGCAGCACGCGCTCGATCGTGAGCTTGAGGCTTTCGGTGTACGGCACATCGATCCCCTCATAACGCGGATCGGCACCCGGGTCGTATGTGCTGCCCGGCTCCATGGGCGGAGGCGGTGTGTCGAAGCTGCGGCGCCAGATATGCACCTGATCATCGCCGTGCTTGTCGCGCATCTCCTGTTTGTTGAGCCCGGTCAGCCCGCCATAGTGCCGCTCGTTAAGGCGCCAGTCCTTGGTAACCGGAATCCACAGCCGGCCGGCCTGGTGCAGCGCGAGGTGAAGCGTACGGATCGCGCGGGTCTGGAAACTGGTAAAGGCGACGGTCGGCAGCACGCCTTTCTCTTTGAGGAGCACGCCTGCGTCTTTCGCTTCGGCGATGCCTTTCTCGGTCAGGTCGACATCCCACCACCCGGTGAAACGGTTCTCGAGGTTCCATTGGCTCTGGCCATGGCGGACCAGGATCAACTTGGGCATGGGAGAATTGGCTCCTGCAGGATCGGGAGCACGTGCTGTTAGCTTTCGTCGCCCTCTTTGGGAACCCCGCTTGATTCGCGCAATTGGCGACCTTGCAACTTCCGTCGGCGCAGGTTCTCGCGCAATTTCGCTGCCAGGCGCTCCTCGCGCGACATATTCTTGCCCGTCTCTTCACTCATATGAAATGCCTTGCCGCTATGGACTGCGCTCTTCAAGCCTTGCTTGACATTGGAGGCGCACGCGACAATAGCGCGCGCCTGCCCGCAGATGCTCCAGACCTGCGGATGACCGGCGCTGCTGTAGCTCAGTGGTAGAGCGCACCCTTGGTAAGGGTGAGGCCGAGAGTTCAATTCTCTCCAGCAGCACCATTTCGGCCCGCATCCGCACTTTCAGGTCAACTGGTCGATATCCCTGGCGAAGACCTGACCGAAATCGCGAACCATCTGCTGCTGGGCACGCTCGGCCATGGCCTGTGCGACGATGCGTTCTGCAAATTCGGGATCGGCTGGCTGGGATAGCAGTTCTGCGACCGCTGGAAAGCCGCTCACCACTTGGCCTTTCCTGTCACTAGCCAACACATTGCCGAGCAATTCGGGATTCTCACGCGACCAGCCGACCAGGATCGATTGCATCACATCGAGCCAAGTCAGCGGGGTCAACGCAATCACGATATGGAGCGAGTCTTCGCTCGAGGACTTCGCGTTGTGTAGAAATCCACGCGGAATGAAGAGCGCCTCGCCTGCGCGGATCGAATGATCCGACGGATCGATAAACTCGCTGTCCTCGGGTGACACGATCGATCGACCGGCGGAGAAATTCTCGACCTTTGGAGCGTTGTCTATCGTCCAATCTTTGGTCCCCTGCAATTGCAGTGCGATGACGTCGCACGGATCGAGATGGGTCGGCGTCGATTGTGCGTTGGCGGGCGAATACATTGCGTAGATTCGGCTGGTGAAGTAGCCGGTCCTACCAATGTCGCGCGCCAGATTGCGGCATTCCTGCACCATCAAATGAAGGTTGTGGACGTAAATGCTGGTCTTCTGCGCCTTTAGCCGCAGGATCGAGTCCAGCGTGAGCGCGCCATTCTTGCTGATTGCCTGGGACCAAACGTCCGCCGACCGCCCCTGCCGATCGTTTAGAAAGAACTCGATCTCGCTATCGCTGCGCCACAGCCGATCGCGCAGCAACTCCATGAAGCGCGAAAGGTCGAAGCCCAGGCCGAGAAATGTGCCGTCTTCGATCTTCGCTACCCGCTGTTCCAGATGGCTGCTGATCACGAGTTCGGCAGATGGAGCGGACAGGATTCTCGAAAACAGGTCTGGCGAAAGCGAGGTCATACGCGCTCCTCGCCCGATCTCCGCGTTAGCGCAAGTCGCTACTTTCAAACGAAAGGGTTTGCAGACATAGATAGATGCTGCACATTTTGCTTTAATAAGAAGGAGATATGCCTTGGCAAAAGATGACTTGATGAGAGCTCTGGCAGACGCCGAGGATCAATTCTCGGTTGCACGACGCGAATTTGTCAGCGGGAATGACCTGTCAGGCATTATGGGCACGACCCAAGCTTGCTACACTTTGCAGAAGGCGATCATTGAAGAAATGATTCGATCCCGGTCGGAGTAGCTTGCTCCATACCCCCACTTTTGACGAGTGTGCGCGCCACCTTCGCTCCGCTATCGCCTCCCCAACGGCAACCGATTGGGAGAGTGCGCAATGGATCTGGGACTCACTGGCAAGAAAGTCATCATGAATGGCGGTGCGCATGGGCTGGGCCTTGCCTCGCTCAAACTGTTCGCCGCCGAAGGCGCGGATGTCGCGTTTTTCAGCCGCAAGGACGACAAGATCGAAGCCGCCAAGGCCGAGATCGATGCGGCGGGTCCGGGCAAGGTCTTCGCCGAGGTGTTCGACATGGCCTCCGGCGGCGATGCCTACAAGGCTTGGCTGGAGAAAGCTGCTGGCGAGCTTGGCGGTTGCGATATCTTCATTCACACCGCGAGCAGCTCTGGCACGGGCGGCACAGGCGATTGGCAGAACGGCCTCGACATGGACATCATGGGCGCGGTCAACGGTGTGGAAGCGCTGACCCCGCATCTCGCCAACTCATCGAGTGGTTCGATCGTCTTCATGAGCTCCACGGCTGCGCTGGAAACCTTTATCGCTCCGCAGGCGTTCAACGCGCTCAAGGCGGCGCTGATCACCTATGGTTCGCAGCTTTCTCAGGCGCTGGCGCCGCAAGGTATCCGCGTGAACTGCGTCTCTCCGGGCGCGATCTATTACCCGGGCGGCAACTGGGAAGTGATCGAAGGCGCCATGCCCGAGCTGTTCCAGGGCACGCTCGCCAAGATGCCGATGGGCCGCTTCGGCAACGACCAAGAAGTCGCCAATGCGATCGTCTTCGTCGCGAGCCCGGCCGTCCCTTACATGACCGGCGCGAACATCGTGATCGATGGCGGCTTCACACAGCGCGTCCAGTTCTAAGCACGTTCACCGAAAGGAAGGCCCGCCCCTATGGCTGAGATAGATCGCGACAAGCTGCTCGATATCTACACCCGCACGATGAAGGTGAACCGCACCGACGAGAAATTCCGTGAACTGCTGATGCAGGGCAAGGTTGCAGTGATGTACTACTGCGTGCGCGGGCAGGAACTGGTCTCGGCCGCCGCCATGGCTGCGCTCAACGACAACGATTATGTCGTGTGCACCTATCGGGGTCAGGGCGAGCAGACCGCCAAGGGTATCCCGATCGAGAAATGGTGGGGCGAATGTCTCGGCAAGGCGACGGGTACTTGCAAAGGTAAGGGCGGGACCATGCATATCACCGATCCCGACACCGGGATCATGGTGACGACCGGCGTGGTCGGATCAGGTCTGCCGATTGCGAACGGCCTCGCAATCGCGAGCCAAAACAATGGCGACGGGCGCGTGACTCTGGTCAGCTTTGGCGATGGG
>JAAUYH010133412.1_pt1 | contig 36198 bp, 25 predicted proteins | sample 7278061 | NCBI WGS metagenome assembly JAAUYH01 (sample SAMN14350203, study PRJNA611818) | marine sediment metagenome | isolation source: surface marine sediment (0.6m) | place: French Polynesia: Moorea | collected 2018-08 | reverse complement strand
ACGCGCTCTCATACCTTTCCCAGTCTCATTTATCAGACTTTGTTTATCAGCCTGGGAATTTATTCCTAGGTGGACATTTGGACTAATTGAGAATGGTGCAAGTTATCAGTTTTAAGGTACTTTGTTTTTAGCCCGCAAGAAGATTGCAAGGTGGGAGAAGATGACGAAACAAAGGTTGTAATTCTGGATTCACGCCGGTTCCATCAATCCTTTTAGGGGTTGAGAAAATTCCGCCTTTGTGAGTCCCTGACTTTGAACTAAGACACCAAATCCACCCAGTCCCAGAGGATCTAAAAGTTGGTGTAATCTGTCGCGACGATGCAACAGTTGAGATACAGATGTTTGTGTGTGGGAGAGGGCTGCAATGCGATCGCCTAACCCCAAAGCCATCAAAAATAAAGCCTGCTGGGTAAAACCGACTTTAGTTAATCCCCAGCGATCGCCCCATTTTTCCAAGGCTGTAAAATCAACATGAGCGGTGATATCTTGTTGCCCAATATTGATATAAGGGTCATTATGGCGTTGATGCTGCCAGTAGCACTGTAAAGTCCCTTGGGAGCGCCTAGGGTTATAATAACGGCTGGCAGGATAGCCATAATCTATTGTTAACACATAGCCTCGTTGCAAGCAGTCCCCTACTATACTTAACCAGTCTAAAGCTGCTAAATTAATCTCGCTGCGGTATTTGTCTGGGTAATTACTGATATCGATTTCCACTAAATCAAAATATTTAACCAGTTCGGGTGTAGAGGGTTCCGCTGTTATTTCTACAAATTGTCTGTGTGGACTGTTTTTAGAAGCATTAGGGGGAGTTGTCACATAAATTTCCTGGAGTTTACCAGCTTCTAGTTGAAATTGATGCACTGGTAGGGCATCCACTAGTTCGTTAGCAAAGAAACAGCCCACAACGGAGTTAGTTGGTATTGTTTCCAGATTGCACCAAGTGACTGTAAATTCTTGTAAGCGCTGCTGTTGCAGGTTTTTCAGAACAGGTGATTTTTCAACAATTACATACTCTAAAGCAACAAAAAAATCTGGATACTGTTGCTGTATATACTTTAAAATATCAAATGCTAGGTATCCTTGCCCAGCTCCCATTTCTATCAGTTGAAAGGGTTGGGGTTTCCCTAAAATTTGCCACATTTGTACAAATTGCTCAGCCAGCAACTCGCCAAAATCAGATCCGAGGTGGACTGAGGTGAAAAAATCCCCCTGTTTGCCCAAATTTATCGCCGCAGTGGCATAGTAACCGTACTCAGGGTGATATAGTGCCAAATCCATATACTCGGCGAAATTGATGCGGTTTTGAGGGCTGTTAAGGATGCGATCGCTTATAACTTTACATAAGGCTAAATTAGAATCCATATTTGAGTGGTAATTACCCATACGAAACAAAAACAAAAGCTAATAGCTTCTGTCTCATCCTAGTGAATTTGAAGGGTAACAGATCCCCGACTTGTGCCAGGATACCAATGGCAAATAAGGGGTATCGCCCCTCACATAATGATTTTTTGCCATCGCACCAGATGTAGAGACGTAAAATTTTACGTCTCTACCAACCAATTTGTGGGTAAATGTAGACGCGCTATGCGCGGCTTTGAGTAGAGTGGGGTCTTGCACCCAATTCGCCAGCAGCATCCTTAAAGAAGTGAGGGATCTAAACAGAGTTAAATGCTATCAAAAAATATCAACGAGACGATACCCACGAGTGTACAGGGGAACCGCACCGCTAGCATTGTTTTTTGCTCTAGCTTCTTCCACAGATTCATCAAATACAATTAGTCTTTCATTGCCAATCTTGAGCCAATCTTCATAGGGTACGCTCATATCTTGTTCTATACCACCAGTGTTTGGGGGTACCATTGCCCGGTATTCTGCGTTAAATTTTCTGCGAAAACGAAAATCAACGGAAATTCTCACTCCTTCAGATTTGCGTCTGACGGTTTGGTGAAGTCCCCGGGCATCGTTAAAGTACATTGTACCGTGTTGTAGTTGTGCTTGGGTGTAGGAAACAACCATGGGGATATCTTTACCTTCATCAAAGTCGGACATGACCCGCATTGCTGACAATTCCATTTCCCGGGGCATTTCTCCGGCTTCGATGGTAATATTTTCGATGTCACCAAACAATGGCAATACTACTACGGTAGCATCAGCGGGGACACCTGCCCAAACATCACTGTGGCGTTTGCAACTGGTAAAGGGTAAACGTAAATTTTCCGGATTGGTTTTTCCATAAACCATACGCAGGTTTACGGGCAAATCTACGGCATCAATTAAATCATTTGCTCCCAATCTATAGAAAGCTTCGGCAATACTTTTTTGAAACAAGTTAAATGCTAAAGTATGCTCCCGTTTTGGCATTAACAATCCAGTACCAGTATAGTTTGCCAAACTATTTCTAGCTTCCAGCAATTTCTGGAGCATTTCTGCTTGGGAAGGAATGATGGGACTATTCAGACAAGCGCAGATATAATTAGCTGCTGCAAATTGAATTTGTTGGAATAATTCTGGCTTTAATTTATGTTCAAAGAGTAATCGATATTGGTGTTTAGTAGCCATTTTATCTGCCAGTTCATTGAATAGGCGATCCCCAAGTTCTGAGTATAGGATTGCTTGCTGATATTCTGACTGTTTGTGCAGAGGTGATTGTGTTAATAATTTTGCCATTATTTCTCTCCAAGTTTTTCTGAAAATTAAGAAGTTCTACTTGGTAGAGCAATCCTGATATTTCTAAGGTTTCAAAACACCAATGTTTTTGATTTTGATAGTCAAAAATGCTTGTTTTTAGGCGTTTCTCGGATTTTTTTTGGTTAATTTACCCCAATAGTTAAGCTTTAGAACATCGATGAGGTAATTAAATTTAATTACAAATTAACAATGGATATTCTCTAGAGACCTCAGCAAATATACGGTTTTGAGTATGAAAATAATTTTTTATCATCTCTATAAGCTTTACTCGTATTTTAGAGGAATCCGGTTTGATTTCTGAATATATTTTTAGGAAGAGGAAACAGGGAAGTCTTAATAGGGAAGTCTTAATAGGAAACTCTTAACAGGAGACTATTAAACTGTTCCACATTTAAATTGCATATTTAGTATGGACGGGCGAGACGCCCATCCCACAAGAAACGGATGGTTTTTGTTTATGCAAATTAGATATGTTTTAGCTTAACAGGAAACAGAAAATATACTGATTTACATTAAAAAATCTCAGTACACTTTCTGTTCCCTGTTAAGAGTTCCCTGTTCCCTACCATCACGAGTAATTTTACAAATCAAACCGGATTCTTATATGAATCAAATTACGTATATTCAACATTAATTATCATCAAAACAGTTGTTACATTGGATGTTAATTAATTTGACAAATTCTCAAATTTATCGTGAGCAATTTATCAACATTTAAAATTATCATCATTTGAAATAACAACAGCAATATAAATATGTCTAGATTGACTAATAAGGACTCAACAAAAAATCTTTACAACAATACAGCACCAGAGTGGATTAGAGGTAAACCAAGTTCACTTTCAGACTTTACTGCACGTCCTTTTATTCTGGAAATGTGTGAACCAGTTGCACAACAGCACATACTAGATTTGGGTTGTGGTGAAGGCTATTGTAGCCGAGAATTACACCGACGGGGTGCTGCACAGGTTTACGGTATTGACCTTTCTGAAAGTATGATTGCAGCAGCACGCTTGCAGTCAGAAAAAGATAATCTAGGTATTGATTATCAAGTTGGTTGTGCTACGAATCTCCAGCAGTTTGAGGATTGTAAATTTGATTTAGTGGTTGCAGTTTTCCTTTTTAACTATTTAACTACAACTCAAAGCACACAATGCATGAGCGAAGTATTTCGGGTTTTACGTCCTGGGGGTAGATTTATTTTTAGCGTTCCCCATCCATGTTTTCCCTATATGCGAGAACCAGCTTATCCCTTCTATTTTGAAGTTAAGGAGAAAGGCTACTTTAGTCAGCGCAATCAGCAATTTCCCGGTCGAATTTGGAAACGAGATGGTTCTTCACTCAACGTGCAATTAGTTCATAAAACCTTTGAGGACTATTTTAATGTTCTTCAAAATTCTGGGTTCAAAAATATGCCTAGATTACGAGAATTACGGGTAACAAAGGAACATATTACTCTTGATGAATCATTTTTCCGTCCTCTGTTTGACTTACCACTTCATTTAGCCATAGAGGTTTATAAATGACTATTTTAACTGGAAATTTTCATGATTCTTTGCGTAGTATAACCCAGAATCATCCCCTGTGGAATCACCTTTTTCTCCAACGTTGTCGTAATAGCGAACTCTCCTTACAAGAAATACGCATACTAGCAGTACAGATGTATAACTTCTGTAAAAACTTTAATCGTATTTTGGCTAGTATTTTATCTTGCTGTCCCGATGAAAATGCCCAGATAGTTATTTTAGAAAACCTATATGACGAAATGGGACAGGGAAATTTAAATAAATCCCATCCAGAATTATTTCGTCGATTTACTCGCGCTTTGGGTATGGACGATGAAACTTTGGCTGCACAAATTGTCACACCTGAAACTCGCACCCTGATTAATACTTATCTGCAAATACCCCATAAATACGGCTATTTAGCTGCGGTAGCTGCTGTTTGTTATGCATCAGAAGGGATTGTTAGTTCTTTGTACTCACAACTTTATAAAGGAATTAATGATGCTGCAAGTTTATCAAAAGATAGCTTGATATTTTTTGAACTTCATATTGATATCGATGATAGTCATGCAGCAAACTTAGCAGCAGTCATAGAATCTACCATTTTGACACCAGAAGCAGAAAACAATATCAAGCAAGCCATTACTGAAGTCATGGACGCACGACTGCAATTTTTTCATGGAATTGAACGTCAAATATCTGATACTCAATTGTCTATTAATCCATTGTGCTTGGTAAATACATAGCCATAATCACCATTAATTCGTGAAAATACTGATGCAACTACGGCAATCTTAACGATTAAAATAAGATCAGGATTTCTTTATATTCCTTTTCCATAAACTCTTTATCAAGGAAATTTAAATGTTTCTGAAGATAAAATACCATCCCCAGAAAAACTTTGTCTATTTTATTTTCACCTTAAATTTCTTCAATTTATGATATTTAATCATTGAATCATTCTGATTTGTTGTTCATATTTTGCACCATGATCAACAAAACCAAAAACCCGACAGTCGAAAAAGTGCGGGTTTTTTCAACTAGGTGCATTTCAGTGTATTTGACTAACTCAACAGTGGTGCAGTAGGAGAATTTAATTTTATGTACGGATTAGTAAATAAAGCAATTCAAGATTTAGTTTGTAGTCGCTTTGGCAAAGATAAATGGCAAGAAATTAAACAGAAAGCCGAAATAAATGTAGATATGTTTGTGAGTATGGAAGGTTATCCTGATGATGTTACTCACAGATTGGTAAAAGCTGCTAGCGAGGTTTTAGAACTATCTCCCCAAGCAATTATGCAAGCTTTTGGAGAATTCTGGGTTGAGTATACATCTACTGAAGGCTATGGGGAAATGATGGATATGTTTGGAGATACCCTACCAGAATTTTTAGAAAATCTTGATAACCTGCATTCCCGAGTTGGGGTGAGTTTTCCTAAACTACAACCACCATCATTTGAAACTGTAGAGATAGAAGATGATTCTTTGAATTTACAGTATTACTCCGACAGAGAAGGTTTGAGTCCCATGGTAGTTGGTTTAGTTAAAGGATTAGGGAAGAAATTTCAGACAGAAGTTGATATTACTCAAACCCAAAGTCGGGATACAGGTGCAGATTGTGATGAATTTTTAGTCAAGTATAAACAACAATGATGCCAACATGATTCCTCCTCACCTTGGTCTTTCACCAGAATCATTTACCAAAGCCTTTCCCTTCCATTTTATCTTTAACCGCGACCTAGAAATTATTCAAGCTGGTCAAGTTTTACAACGTGTTACTTCCCAATCAATTATTGGTAGTAAAATAGAACATCATTTTCAGATAGAACGTCCTAATATAGCCATTGATTTTGATGCTATATGTAAAAAATCCCGCCTTCTATTTATTCTGGAATTTATTCACAATGGAATGCAAATTAAGGGTCAAATGATATATGAACAGGAGAATGATTTAATATTTTTTCTTGGTTCTCCTTGGATTACAGATACTGCTAGTCTTGCTCCTTTAGGTATCAAAATTAAAGATTTTGCCATTCACGATCCAATAGTTGATTTTCTCTTTTTACTACAAGCTAAAAATACATCATTAGCTGATGCTGAAAAATTAACGGCAGAATTAATTCACCAAAGGACACAATTACAAAATGCCCTGCAAATTAAGGAACATCTAGCCAAAATTGCTGCCAAACAAGCTCAGCAACTAGAACTATCTTTGAAAGAATTAAAACAAACACAGGCACAATTAGTTCAAGCTGAAAAAATGTCTGGCTTGGGACAAATGGTGGCAGGAATTGCCCATGAAATTAATAATCCAGTCAGCTTTATATATGGCAATTTAGAATATATTGAAGCCTATAGCGAATCTCTCTTAAATCTGGTTAATTTTTATCAGCAGTGTGAGTGTCATCACATGACACAAATCAAGGAATATATAGAAGAAATTGATTTAGAATTTTTAATTGATGATTTACCTACAATCATTAATTCGATGAAAAATGGGGCAGAACGCATTAGTAAAATAGTGTTGTCTTTACGTAATTTTTCCCGCTTAGATGAATCAGAAATTAAAAAAGTTGATCTTCATGAAGGTATGGATAGTACTTTATTAATTTTACAACATCGTTTAAAATCTACAGCCAATATCGAAATTATCAAAAATTATAATAACTTGCCCTTAGTGGAATGTTTTCCAGGACAACTAAATCAAGTATTTATGAACATTATTAGTAATGCTATAGATGCACTTGATAACTATAACAATGAAATCTCTGTTGAGAACAATCAGAATTCTGGTCAAATCATAATTACTACAGAAATCTCAGACAAAAATTCTGTTATTATTCGCATTGCTGATAATGGTTCGGGAATAACTGAAGAAGTAAAAGCAAAATTATTCGATCCATTCTTCACCACCAAACCTATAGGTAAAGGTACAGGATTAGGTTTATCAATCAGCTATCAAATTGTGGTAGAAAAACACAAAGGAAAACTTTGGTGTGAATCAGAACTTGGTCGAGGAACTGAATTTTGGATTGAAATTCCCTTATCAGTGAACAGCAAAGCAAGGAACAAAACTGAATCAGTTACTTGTGCTATATAATAATATTTTCAGATTCGCGATTGCCTGTTTTTCAAGGCATCTGTGTGGTTGCTAGCTTTCTAAAATACAAGGTGCTGTTGCTAAAGTTTCTGCCCCTTTCTGCATAATTTCAATATCAGATACTGACCAAGAATGTGGTGCTTGACAATGATGGGCTATTAGTAATCCCCACAATCCTTTTGGTGTCAAAACTGGCACTGCTAAATTAGCACGCACCTGTAAACTCCGCAAAAAATTGCGGTGACAATCATCGATTGCTTCTAACTCAATATCAGGAATTGCCCTTACTCTTCCTGCTAAATATAGCGCTGCATATTCATCATTAAAACAATCATCTGGTCCTGTGGAACCCAAAATAGAAAACTTATTATCACTTAAAGATTCAAAAGTTACTTGCCCATGCCATTGGTTATAAAAGTAATATAAAACCACACGATTCACTTGTAGCGAATCTCTAAGTTTCTCGGTTGTTTGTCGGACCAAAGCATCTCGCTGGATTGTAGTGGTGAGACGCTGAAGTACTCTTTGCAAACCCCGGTCAACAAACCTATGGGTGTTGGAGTCAGATTCTGAATGGGAATTAATTGGCACGAGTAGTAAATGACGACTGAGTAAATACCATCCAATTCTATAGTAACTTTATCTTGAAAATAAGGGATTGGGGACTAGGTAATTGACATCTTGCACGCCTCGTATTAATACTGATTTTTTATGGTATTAATAAACATATATTTTTATCAACAACACGAAAAATTAGGATTTTTAACCTGCGTAGGCAGGTTTTGCTTGTATGGTTCCTCACCCTTCTAGGGTGTAGGTGCAAGATATGAGGTAAGAGGTCTTTTTATCTGCAACACAAAACTTACACCAAATAGTGGTATTCTAAACTACGTAGGCGTAAGCCACATCTTACAAGACCTAAAAAACGAGAGCATCCCAAATTTTCTCTATTCAATACCCTATAAGGGTATCGCTACACAGACGTTTTTCAAAAATTGGGATGCTCCCTAAAAAACCGGGTTTATCAACGAGAAATAAAGGTTTTGAGAATAAACCCGGTTTTTAACCCAGGTGCAAGATATGAGGCAGGCTATTACATGAAAGTTAAAACATCTGACTTAAGGCAGATTATTGCTCAAGCTAGCTGTTTATCTGAACGTCTGGGCAAACAGTTACAAGTTACTAATAGTGAACAACTGCTAACATCACGTCTTCAACGCTGGTGTAAAGTAAGTGCTCACGGAAACTGGGAAAAATTCCAGAAGCGGCTACTCTGGGATGGGTTAGATATTGAGCAAGTACAGCAGGTTTTGCGATCGCTCCCGGTTGTAGATACTCAGATTTTACCAGTTTGGGCAGAGATTTTGAAGGCGATGATTGAAACTGCTGCTAATTTTCAGCCCCTATCCTTGACTCCGATTCAACCGCAAAATCCATTAGCTTTTCAAGAACTATTGCTACCAGCAATCTCTGTAGCGCGACAGCGGTTATTAAATCGTCTGGGTACTAATTCCCTATCTGGTGAACATCTACCTTTAAAAATCCTCTCTGAGTCAGTTTACCTGTCCTTGGAGTGTAGTTTGTTGGAAAAACTACTCAATCTCAGTGCCAAAACTTTAACAGCAGAATATTCTCGTTCTGTTGCCTTGATGGGAATACAATTACAAAACCAGACTACTCGTCAAGATGAATACAACACTTTTGTAGAGAAAATCTTAGAGGATGGGATGTTAGGGTTTTTCCAGCAATATCCCGTTTTAGGACGCTTAATGGCAACTGCTATTGATTTTTGGGTGGAAGCAACAGCAGATTTTCTCCAGCGTCTTATTGCAGATATTCCAGCAATTCAGCAAACATTTTCACCATCCCAATCCCATCTAGGAAAAGTCATTGACATTCAGCCTTCTCTTTCGGATCCCCATCACCAAGGAAGAACGGTAATTGCCCTTACCTTTGAGTCGGGACTAAAACTAGTATATAAACCCAAAAGCTTAGGGGCAGAAGTAGCTTTTACTCAGTTCTTAGGTTGGTGCAATCAGCAGGATATTTCTTTACCTTTCAAAGTGCTGAAAATATGCGTACCGCGAAGCGGTTCTCAAACAGATCGCTCCGATTATGGTTGGGTAGAATATGTTGAACATCTACCCTGTCAAGACAAAGCAGCAGCACAACGGTTTTACCAGCGAGCGGGAATGCTATTGTGTTTATTGCATATCTTAAGAGTAACTGACTGTCACCATGAGAATTTAGTCGCCAATGGGGAACATTTTGTCTTGGTGGATATGGAAACCCTCATGCAACCAGAAGTGAAACTGATGGCAGACTTTCCCCAAATAACGGAAGTTGAGCAAATAGTAGGTAAACAATTCTGGGATTCTGTAGTACGTACCGGGATTCTCCCTCGTTGGAATTTTCTAGAAAATGGCTGCATTGCCTATCAAAACAATGCCCTAAGCAGATGTCAGAATCATCCCTCTCCTGCACTAACGAACGTACCTATGTTAAATGCTATACCTCTGGAAGCTGGGGACTATCTTGATGAAATCCTGTGGGGATTTGAACAGATGTATCGTTTGTTAATTTCCCGTCAGCATATTTTACTAGCTGAACATAGTCCTTTGGCGGCATTCCAAAATGTGCAGGTACGATTTATGTTTAGGATGAGTCAGGTTTATGGAAAAATTTTAGAACACATTCAACACCCTAAATGGCTGCGTAATGGAATTGATAAAAGTATAGAACTTGATCACCTGAGTCGAGCATTTCTGGTTGTTGACGAAAAACCCCATTATTGGCGGATTTTATCAAAGGAACTCCAGGCAATGGAGCAGTTAGATATTCCCTATTTTAGTGCTTGTCCTGGCAGCGATGAACTGGTGTTGGAGCCAGGGGAATCTATTGCAGAATATTTCGAGGAGCCAAGTTACAAAACTCTGCAGACTCAGCTAGAAAACTTGAGTGAAGCAGATTTAGCGCGACAAGCGGAGATTATTAAGGGATGTTTTTATGCCCAAAGTAAGTCAGTAAATTTACAGGGAGATGCAATCACTCCAGAACCCGTGAAAAGTCAGAACCATAGCCTGGTTCCTTTGAGAAAAGAACAGTTACTTCAACAAGCAACACGACTAGCAGAGGAAATTCAAGCACGGGCAATTTGGGGAAGTGATGGAAGTGTCCAGTGGATTGGTTTTAACTACTTTCCCAATGCTAAGTGTTTTCAGTTTCAACCTTTGGGTGACAATCTCTACAACGGTAATAGCGGTATTGCTTTATTTTTGGCAGCTTTGGATTATGTGAGGGGAACAAACCAGTTCCGAGAATTGGTAATGGGAGGGTTGTTTTCTATCCGCAAGTTTTTACAGACACTGGATTTTGAGTCCCATCGCAGGTTTGTCAGACAAGGAATTGGGGGTGGAATGGGTTTAGGTTCCCTGATTTACGGTTTGGTGACAATTAGCCAATTTCTTAGAGAACCTGCACTGGTGGAAGATGCAACGGGGATTGCTAATTTCATTACCCCTGAATTGATTGCGGCTGACCAGCAATTTGATATTATTTATGGGGCATCTGGGGCTATTTTGGGGTTATTGTCTCTCTATCACCACACTCAAGAGCCGAAGATTTTAGAACGGGCTATTAACTGCGGTCAGCATTTATTAAACCATCAAGTGAAGGTAGAAGGAATACCCCAGGCTTGGAATATTTTACAGCAAGGGCAATATCCGGGTTTCTTTCATGGTACAGGGGGAATTGCTTATGCTCTACTCAGACTCTATGCTGTTACCAGAGATTCAGCTTATTTAACAGCAGCAAAGGCAGCAATTACTTATGAGCGGAGTGTCTTTTTACAGGAATCAGAGAAAAATATTCAATCCAGTAGATTTGATATTGCAGGGGAAATTCTTTTAGCGCGTTTAGCTAGTTTATCTATTTTAAATACAAATGATATTTATCAAGAATTAGAAATAGTTTTAAGAACTACATGCACAAATGATTTGATTGATGTAGATTCTATTGAGTGCGGTAATTTTGGCAAGATAGAAATGCTGTTATTATCTGCACAAAAACTCGACCGTCCAGAGTTACGAGAAGAGGCACTTATCAGAGCTTCTTATATTATAAATAGTGCCCAAGTTGCTGGAGGTTATCAGTTTTTGGAATTGCCAAATTCTGTGTTTAATCCTAGTTTATTTCAGGGTACTGCGGGGATAGGTTATGAGTTATTGCGATTGGTTGAAGAGTCACTTCCTTCAGTATTATCCTTTTGTATGACTCCTGCTCGATTCTATCAATAATAGATGCTTCTGGAGCATTAGGTTTAGTAATACCAAGGGCTCGAATACGGGAGCATCCCAATTTTTGAAAAATACCCAAACCCTAGAAGGGTAGGGCTATACAAGCAAAGCCTGCCTTCGCAGGCTAAACATTTCTAGCCTGCGAAGGCAGGCAAGCGTCCGTGTAGCGATACCCTTCTAGGGTATTGCTCAAAATTTGGGATGCTCCCTCGAATACTCCAAAAGTGACGATGGCTAAAAACCTTCTTTTTACGTTTATTTCCGAAAAATTTGTAAACTACTGAATGTAGCAAAAACAAGGTTTTATGGGGTTAATTTAAGCGATGATGACCTTAAAAAGGGCATCGAGTGTCATTATAGCAAACCTGACCAGCATTACGACCAGTAAGTTTGATTTTAAAGCCCGAACGTTGACCTTTTATCACTCTAGGAGCTACGGCTCTAAGATGCTGCGATAGTTCTCGGGCTGCTTGATATGCAATAGGGATACGAAATTTTCTAAATCGTCTGTTGATGTGGTTAATTAGTCCTTGGTGGTTGCCCCTATATCTTTGAACAGAACTAAAAAATATTATTTTCCTGCGACCTACGAAGACATCTGAACACATGCTCGTGGCAACTCTTGACGGACCAGCTATTAAATCTAACTCCTCATCACTCAATTCTACATCCTCATCTAAAACCGTTGTTCCATCAATATTAGACATAGCCTTATTAGACATAGCCTTTGATATCATCTTCGGTTGAATAGCCATAGGTGAGACTGACATAGAACGATGTCTTCGTACACACTTAGAGTTTGCTCGCACCAGGTTAATCGATGGGGAGATGGGGAGGTCAGCGGGTGGGGAGCTAAGGGCAAATAAAACGATGTCTAGCATGATTATCCCTATTTACTATCAATGCTTCTATTTAAAATAGATTCAAGTTCAATCAACTTATGCACTTAAATTTTCCACTAAGTAGGTTGGCGTTAAAAAATCAAGGTATGCCATTACCAGTGAAAGGCAGTGGAACGTAGCAATTGCAAGAGCTTCAACCTTGTTCACATTTTGTTATGCGATTGGGTTTATTTGTATCGACTTACTTAACCCGAATTCAGGTTGCTTACACCGTCGCACAGATGCTTATCGCTTTCATTCTCAGGTTTATTAATTTCAAAGTACTCGCGCATAAAATTGCACCCTTCCTTGAGTAAATAATCAAAATCCCATCTCCACAGTTTCACTGTATTGTCATCACTTGCAGAAGCCAGCATTTTACCATCAGGGCTGTTCACGGAGCGTGCGCTTGGCGCAAAGCTGACCCCCCAAACAGTATTTGTATGCCCAGTTAAGGTTTTAATTTCTTTTTTGGTTTCGGTATCCCACAGTTTTACTTTGTTGTCAGCACTTGCAGAAGCCAGTATCTTACCGTCGGGGCTGAAGCTGACCCCATGAACCTCGCTTGTATGCCCAGTTAGGGTTTTAATTTCTTTTTTGGTTTCGGTATCCCACAGTTTCACCGTGTTGTCATCACTTGCAGAAGCCAGCATCTTACCGTCGGGGCTGAAACTGACTCCATTAACCACATCTTTATGCTCGGTTAGAGTTTTAATTACTGTGCCGGTGTCGGTATCCCACAGTTTCACCGTCCTGTCAGCACTTGCAGAAGCTAGCATCTTGCCGTCGGGGCTGAAGCTAACCCCCCAAACCCCCTCCTCATGTCCAGTTAGCTTTTTAATTACTTTGCCAGTGTCGGTATCCCACAATTTCACCGTCTTGTCATTACTTGCAGAAGCCAGTATTTTACCATCAGAACTGTTCGCGGAGCGTGGGCTTGGCGCAAAGCTGACCGCCCAAACCGCATCTTTATGCCCAGTTAGAGTTTTAATTACTTTGCCAGTGTCGGTATCCCACAATTTCACCGTCTTGTCACCACTTGCAGAAGCGAGCATCTTACCGTCGGGGCTGAAGCTGACCTCCGAAACCGCACCTCTATGACCAGTCCGAATTTTAATTTCTTCTTTGCCAGTGGAGGTATCCCACAGTTTTACTGTATTATCAACACTTGCAGAAGCCAGCATTTTACTATCAGGGCTGAAGCTAACCCCCCAAACCTCCTTTGTATGACCAGTTAGAGTTTTAATTTCTTTTTTGGTGGAGGTATCCCACAGTTTCACCTTCTGGTCAACACTTGCAGAAGCGAGGATCTTACCGTCGGGACTGAAGCTGACTCCCAAAACCCGGTCTTCATGACCAGTTAGAGTTTTAATTACTGTGCCAGTGGAGGTATCCCACAGTTTCACCGTCTCGTCCTCGTCATCACTTGCAGAAGCCAGCATTTTACCGTCGGGGCTGAAGCTAACCCCCCGAACCCAGGCTTCATGCTTTAGGGTTTTAATTACTGTGCCAGTGGAGGTATCCCACAGTTTCACCGTGGTGTCAGCACTTGCAGAAGCCAGCATTTTACCGTCGGGGCTGAAGCCGATCCCCCAAACCTCGCTTGTATGTCCAGTTAGAGTTTTAATTTCTTTGCCTGTGGAAGTATTCCACAATATCACTCTATTGTCAGCACTTGCAGAAGCCAGTATTTTACCGTCGGGGCTGAAGCTGACCCTATGAACCTCCCTTGTATGCCCGGTTAGGGTTTTAATTTCTTTTTTGGTTTCGGTATCCCACAATTTCACCGTCCTGTCAGCACTCGCAGTTGCCAGCATTTTACCGTCGGGGCTGAAGCTAACCCCCCAAACCCAGTTTGTATGCTTCTTTAGGGTTTTAATTTCTTTGCCTGTAGAGGTATCCCACAGTTTCACTGTCTTGTCATCACTCGCAGAAGCCAGCATTTTACCGTCGGGGCTGAAGCTCACCCCATTAACCGAGTTTCCGTGTCCTCCCAAAGTGTTGGGTGCGGCAACATTATGAACTGTATTTAATAACGCCAGTTCTACTTGGGTACGGATATTCGCATCTACTCCCCATAGACCTTGCATTTTTACAGCAGCTTCTATGCTTGATTTGAGGGCTTTACCTCCATCTAAGTTCAAAAACCCATCGGAACTTCCAGCTAAGGATTTAATGTCACTAATCGCGGCATTCCGCCAGCCTATAACCGCTACACTAGCCAAACCTAACACTACTGCAAGTCCTAATAGCTGCGCCAGCTTTCTAATATTTGCTGCTCGTTTAGAAGCTTGAAAAAATTTCACCTGCAACGGTGTCATATTATCACTGTTGTGCTGATAATATTTCCTCAATAAATCTAAATCTGGAGGACGCCACAGGTTACCCTCTCGGCAACCATTGTCATCCCAAAGCCTCGCCGCTTCATCCAGACGACGCTGAAAGCGAATATCGTCGCGACTGCTATCCAACCATTCTTTCATCTGTCTCCAATTGGCAAATAATGCTTCGTGTGTGACTTCTGCGGTTTCAGTTCCTTGCTCAGATGAGAGAGTAACCAATCGCACACCAGGGTGAGCAAATCTGTTAATCACCCTTCTGACATATTCTGGCTGCTCTTTGTAACTAACCAAACTATTAATCCTAGCACGGCGACGGGTATCGCTGGTTCCTTCCCCTAGTTGCACTAATCCCAGAAATACCCGCCGAGCAATTTGCTTTTCTTCATCATTGAGGCTTTGATAAATACGTTGAGCTTCATCTGCTAATGCTCCCCCCACACCACCAATCTTTTCCAGTGTTTCGATAGGTTCAGCACCTTTTTTTAGCCCCTCCCAAATCCGGGTTAAAGCAAATTGCAGTAGGGGTAATGCTCCTTCCCGCCCTTGTGTATCTTTTAGTAAGAGGGTAACTACTGCTTCATGCAAGGGATGTCCTGCGATTTCTGCTGGTTTAGTAATTGCCTGTTGCAGTTCTTCCTCACTCATGGCTGGGACTATTGCGCCTTGAGATGCAATTACCTGATTCAGGGCTGGGTGTCTTTGGGTTTCTCCGAGAAAATCACTACGCAAGGTGATAATTACTGATACACGACCAGCCCGATCACCTGCGGCATGAATTAGGTTTTCTATAAATATTTGGTGTTCAGTAGTGTCTTCACAAAGGGAGTAAACTTCCTCAAATTGGTCTACCAACACCACTAAAGGCGATTCAGCAATCTCTGGGAGGACATTGGCAATCCGCCGTAAACCATCATAAATAATTGTATCTGCATTAATATTACTAGTTTCTTTTAATACCTGCTCAAATTCCTTTGTTTTCGCCACTGGGGTTTGGTCATTCGTTGCCACCCTTGCCAATACCGTCGCTAAAGCTTCCACTGGATGGGTTCCAGGGACAAGCACCGCCACCCGTGCTTGACTTTTACCAGGTAGGGGACGCTGTGCTAATTCTGGGATTAAACCAGCCCGTGCGAGGGAAGATTTCCCACAACCAGATGGTCCCAAAATTGGCAGTAAGCGTAATGGGGGTTCTGGTTGAGTAATGTTTTCATGGAGAGTGCGGAACAGATTCCATAACTTTTCAATTTGTTCCTCTCTTCCAAAATAGCGATCGCCATCTTGTTCATGAAAAGCCAATAGTCCTTTGTAGGGATTGGCACCAATTTCTCCTGGGTGAGCAGTTTTTTCTTCTGCAACCTGACGTTCTAATTGATACTGGTAGATAACAACCCTATTGCCACTACCGGAAATAATGGCAGTGCTGATAGCGTCCTTTTCAATTGTGATACTGCGATTATCTCCAGAATAAATTTGGTTATCAGTTGCCTGATCACCTAAAGCTATACTCCGTTCTGCTTCAGCAGTAATCTTTTTTTCTTCTGGCATAAATGGTGAATTTTATGACTAAGTAAGATAGAGTAAGACTTTCTTCAAAGGGTGTAAAACAGGGTCACCCTGGCATTTGCTTGATTCGGTTCAGGTAATCTTAAGCACTTGCCCTCTTGCGGTCTCCCCCTAACCAATGAAGAAAGATAAAAAGATTTGATAAATCTTGATGTTACAGGTTATTAGCGTGAGACTATTTGTTAGTCACAGTATCACCCGTACTGATAGTATTAATGTGACTAGCATTATCACCTAGGGCGATTGCACGCTCTCCACTAGCAGTAACATTGGATATACTGCTCGTAGTTTGTTTTTCTGACTCAAAAACACGAGCAATTTCGCTGGCTAGAGTCGAGTCTGAGTTTAGTAACTTTTTCAATTGCAGACGTAGGGCAGCAATCGCATCTTCATCTTCTGGCTCATTTGCTACATCTTTAGCTGCTTCCAGTGCCGCTGCTTTAGCTTCTACCTTTGGTTGCAATTTACTCCAAACAACAGTCGCTTTTCGCCAAACATCCTCACCAAGCTTCTGGGATGCACCTTCCACTGCCTTATTGCCCACATTCAGTAGAAATGGCAGACAGGGTGCTAAAAATTTCACCAGTAGAGAAATATCCATTGGTTTATGTGGTTTATCTATATTTATTCTTGTTTTAATAACTGGAATTTGGGCTTGGGAAAGGCTTTCTAGTTTAATCGCTACTAAACCTTCCTGAAAGGCTCTTTGAAACCCATTTTGATTTTCCGAAGTTGCATAACCCAATCCATCATAAAAACCTTGAGCGAACCCGATTGCAGATTTATCCTGAATCTCCTGGTTCATGCCAATGGCATAATTAATATATTCACTGATTGCTTCAGCAGATTTGACAGAGTGACAAGCATTTAATAGTACACAATTTACGTAATCCCCGTGTAACTCAAACAGTGCTGCCAGTCCTTCTGGTGGCACTGTTTTGTTCTGTCCCCCATCATCTTCTAGAAGCAAACTACCATCCTCCAAACCGTGTCCGCAGAAATGGACGATTTGGGGTTTCTCTTGTGCGATCGCCCTGCGAATATCCTGGGGTCTAACAGCAGTCCGAATATCAACCTCAAACATATCCCGTCTCACGGCACGTCGGATACATTCTTCAACTTCCCTAATTTCTTTATCCAAGCGCAAACCGTGGGGTATTGCTGCCAGAATCAATATTTTTTGTGGCTGGGTAACTTGCTTGTTATCCATCTCTTACCTTTAATGCACCCTTGATTAATGTATTAAGCCTTACCAGATAGGCTCCGAATAAGTTCTACTCCAAAGGTAAATTTAATGATTCCGGAAAAAGATTAAAAGATTATTAGTCCACGCCACTGTGACAGAGCCTCTGCCGCACAATAAAGGTAACCAGCATTACCTCCCATTCTAAAAATCCTCACAAACCCCAACAAACGCTACCATAAGCAGAACGCTTTGAAATTCCCACACGGGATTAAAAATAAACCCCTAAGAACTAATTACAGGGATTTTCAGGTAAATAGACCACGCTGTAGTAGGGGTAAAGCGCATTGCTAAACCCCTACAATGAATATGGTTCAAATAGATGAAAATTGCTGTAACTCATGCACTTTAACACCATTAGCGATCGCCCTTTCAATTCTATAACTTGACTCTCTTTGTCAACAGGGTTTTCCTCAATCAACTGTGCATTATTGGTATCAATTACAATTTTCCACTCTCCCTCCTGTAGTCTATCAGGAAGGGTAAACTCGACCATTTCTGAGTCAGCATTAAAACAGAGGAAAAAGTCATTATCTTTAATTTCACCAGAAATTTTGGCACCGTTCAAGAAAAGGCTGAAGAAACTAGCGCAATTCTCCCATTCTTCCCCAGTTATTTCACTACCATTGACATTAAACCAGCTAACCTCACCCTTTCCTAACCAGTTGCGCTGACGAAATACAGGATGCTGACCACTAAACTCTATCAGTTGACGGGTAAATTCCAACAGTGCCTTATTTGACTCCGTCAAATCCCAATTAAACCAGGAAATCTCGTTATCCTGGCAGTAGGGATTATTATTGCCTTGCTGCGATCGCCCCATTTCATCTCCCCCTAACACCATCGGTACTCCCTGGGACAACATCAGGGTAGTGAGAAAGTTGCGTTGCTGTCTTTCTCGCAACTGTAGCACCTCTGGGTCATCAGTCTCCCCTTCTACACCACAATTCCAAGAGTGATTGTGATTAGAACCGCTGTCTTCCCCATTCCAATCGTTGTGCTTCTGGTTGTAGCTGACCACATCGTTAAGGGTAAAACCGTCATGGCAGGTGATATAGTTGATACTGGCACAAGGAAGCCTACCCTTACTTGCGTACAAGTCGGAACTACCAGTAAAGCGATGGCGAAACTCCTCTAATTTGATGTCTTCACCCCGCCAAAAATCCAGCATTACATCCTTATACTTATGATTCCACTCCGACCACAAAACAGGAAAGTTCCCCAACTGTGGAGCAGCTTCCGCAATTAGCTTCACCTGAGAGAGAACAGGGTCTTGATGAATAATTGTAAAAAAGGATTCTAGGGGATCGAACTCGTGGTCTAAAATCTTGATTGGTCGTGGCTGAGAACCTCGCCAGACATTGACTTCAATTAATTCTCCTTTGGCTAGTACTGGAGCCATATCAAAGCGAAAACCATCCACATGCATCTCCAACACCCAATAACGCAGACTATCCATCACCAACTTTAGGACTTGGGGGTGGAGGGTATTAAGGCAATTACCGCAGCCAGTAAAATCTTGGAAGTAGCGAGGATTCCCTTCCTGCAACCGATAGTAAACAGCATTGTCAATACCTCGGAACGAAAGAGTTGAACCTAAATGATTTCCTTCTCCCGTGTGATTGTAAACCACATCTAAAATCACTTCGATTCCAGCAGCATGTAAGCTTTTAACCATTTGCTTGAACTCCCTCACCTGCTGACCGAAAATGCCACTAGCACTGTAACCGGAATAGGGAGCAAAATAACCGATGGGATCGTAACCCCAGTAATTGGTCAATCCTTTATCAGCGAGTAATCCTGAGTATATAAAAAAGTGATAAATAGGTAACAGTTCAACAGCAGTAATACCCAGAGACTTGAGGTGAGCGATCGCCGCAGGATGAGCCAATCCAGCATAAGTTCCCCGTAATTCTTCGGGAATATCTGGGTGCAACTTGGTAAAACCTTTAACATGAGTTTCGTAAATCACAGTTTCCTGCCAAGGAAGTTGCACTAAGCGATCATCCTCCCAATCAAAAGACTCGTCAATCACAACCGACTTGGGAATTAAACGAGCATCATCTAGGTAGGATATACCTAAGTCTTCTTTAGCATCACCCCAAGGATAACCAAAAATTTCTGCTCCGTGACAGACATCACCTGCAATTGCTTTAGCATAGGGATCTATGAGGAGTTTCGCGGGGTTAAAGCGGTGTCCCTTTTCCGGTTCATGGGGACCATAGACTCGGAAGCCGTATTTTTGTCCTGGCTTTAACCCTGGTACATAACCGTACCAGACATAGTTTTCTACTTCAACTAAAGGTAAGCGAGTTTCACTGTCCTGTTCATCAAACAAACAAACTTCAACACCTGTTGCATTTTCAGAAAATAAGGCAAAATTGACCCCCTTACCATCCCAGGTAGTTCCCAGAGGATAAGGTTTTCCTGGCAAAAGTGTCATTAAAAGACTCCAGTAGTGCGCAAACCTGACTACGGGAAGACAAGCACCCCGTAAACTCAACTATAGCGGTTTTCACAGTGGGATGGGCATCCTTGCCCGTCCTAATTTCACCATTTCCTTTGTATTCTACATCCTGGGGGTAAACAGTTCGTCGCTGTAGCTTATTTAGGGGAATTTTGCCTGCATAGGTGGCTCTTGCGTACTTAGCGTGCTAAATTTTAATCAAGAAGAAACTGAAGCACAAAAGACTGTTAATCAAGCTTTGATAAAGGAGGGTACTAAACCTAAAGGAATTTACATAAATCCTAAACGGCTAAAACAAAGACTTGAAAGCTTACATTCTGAATAGGCTGGTTGACTGACAAAAGTCTTGGAAGTGTTGAAATTTCGTAGCCCCTCCACCCAACGCAATCCGTTGCGGTTGTTGGGTTGTAGCTTGCTTCCCCGGAGGGGTAGCATGTAGACACGGTAGACAGGTCATGGCTTCTCGCAGAGTAACCCAAGCTACATCAAAAAGATTTGTCAGTCAATCAGCTGAATAGGATGAGAAGGACTGATTTACCAGTAGTGGATACATGCATTACTGAGGATTGCATTCACATCAGTTCCGAAGACTGGTACAAATGGTTGAGGAAGGTAAAGAGTTTCAGGTACACCTCCCAGTTTCACCCTATCACCTTGAGGAACCGCAACAAGGATTATTGGTATGCCTATAGGCAGTTTGCGGGGAAGTTGCGACAACGCTATCTATGCAAAACCCAAGATTTAGATTATGAACGGTTACAACTGGTGGCTGAGGAGTTGAGTAAACCAGATTGGGAATATTGGAATCAGATATCAGATATTGGTAGTTAGCGCTACCCAAGAAGTGGAACTCATTCTTTCCCGCAAGTTGCGATCGCTAAATACTCCCCTCCCGCTAGAAGATTACCGAATTGAGTGAGACGGATTCATAGAGGGAAGAGGGGGAAGAAGGGGAAGAAGGGGAAGAGGGGGAAGAGGGGGAAGAGGGGGAAGAAGGGGAAGAAGGGGAAGAGGGGGAAGAAGGGGAAGAGGGGGAAGAGGGGGAGAAATTTTTATAGGTAATCTTAGAACGAGAAGGGAGTAGTTGTATACTCTTTTGTAAGGTAGGTTGTTCGCTCACTTAACTGGTGCTAGACTTTGAAAATGAGCGAAATTTGAGCGAAAGTTACTTAAATTGTCGGAAATAGCGGTAAATTTACAAGGGTTTAAACTCCTGGATTCCTGTCCTCCACTGGTTGAGGTTTGGGAACCACCAGTACCTTATCAACCCGATTACCATCCATATCCATAACTTCCACACGCATACCTTGCCATTCAAAATAATCCGCAGAGGTGGGAATACGTCCTAAATTAGTAATCACAAACCCACCCAATGTTTGATAACTACCCCGTTGTTCCAAAGGCAAATCTTGCAAATCGAAAAGTTCCAAAAAGTCATCCACAGGTAACATCCCATCCAACAACCAAGAACCGTCCTCCCGTTGTATTATTTGTGGTTCTTCGTTCTCACCAGCTAAAGGCACATCACCGACAATTTCCGTCATAATGTCATTGAGAGTAATTAATCCCTGAATTACACCATATTCATCCACAATCAACGCCATATGAGTAGCAGTTTGTTTGAAAAATTCCAAAACTTTTAAACCACGGGTGTTTTCTGGCACAAATACCGGCTGCTGCAATCCCACAGTTAAATCCATAGGCTTACCGCAAAAACTGCGGTTTAACAAGTCTGTGACTGGAATGACACCCAGGACATTATCAATACCTCCTTGACAAACAGGATACCGAGAATAATGGCTATCAAGAATTTTTTGCCGGTTTTCTTCTTGGGAGTCTTCCAAATCCAGCCAGATAATTTCCGGACGGGGTGTCATCAAAGCGCTAACGGGACGATCGCCTAAACGAAAAACTCGTTCCACCATATCTTGTTCTGCTTCTTCAAAGGTTCCCTCTTCTGTACCTTGTTCAATCAACACCCGAATTTCTTCCTCTGTTACCTGGGGTTCTGTGGAAGGTTTAATCCCCAATATCCGCAAAACGGTTTCCGTAGAAGCACTTAAGAGATATACAATGGGTGAAGTAATTTTTGCTAAAAGCCGCATAGGAATGGCGACAATGGTAGCAATGGTTTCTGGATGGTTTAAAGCCAAGCGTTTGGGCACCAATTCGCCGATAATTAACATCAAATAAGTAAGCAGGATAATTGCTAGGGCTTGGGCTACTTGTTGTTTATATTGTTCTTGTAAAGGAATAAAACTTAAGATAGGAGTTAGTCTTTTGGCGATAGTTTGTTCTTGGGCACCAGATAGAATAGTCAGGAGTGTAATCCCAATTTGCACAGTTCCCAGAAACTTATTGGGAGAAGAAGCTAGTTTTAAGGCTGTGCGGGCTTTTATATCACCCCTTTCCGCAAGTTGTTGCAAACGGACTTTACGGGCTGATACAATCGCCAATTCTGACATCACAAACAGACCGTTGGCAAGGATTAAAAGGGCAATAATTAAAATTTCGGTAGACATTCTCAAAATTGCCGAGGATGGCAAGCTTTGTTAAACACTAATCTTCTAGTATCTAGTATTTACCATGTGGGAATACAACACTCTAAATATATAAAAATTACTAAATTGCAAAAATAATCCCGAATGCAGTCGCAAACGGGATAGCCTTGGGGTAAATGGAAATATTTATCAATGGCAAGGTAAAATTCATACCCCGCAAGGAAATTAATTTCCTTGCTAATACACGAAGTCATCTAAAGATAACTAAATAACATAACATAAGTTTTCTTAAGTCTACTTCAGTAGACTTGGTTTATTAGCCCTGAGATTGATTTCAGGGTGGGTGAAAAAGCGAACAGATACGATGGTTGTAGCAGCATTAAGGGAATTAACGCTCAACATCAGCCCATGTGCTAAAACAGCATAGTAGGGCATTGCCCAAATTATCCCACAACATCTATCTACAACCATCTACCCCCGCAATGCAATATTGGAAATCAGGACAAACCATAGATAACGGTAGATTCACCATTGAGAAAGTCCTTGGAGGTGGTGACTTTGGTGTCACCTATAGCGCTAGAGAACAGTGCAATGGTAAATTGGTGGTCATCAAAACCCTCAACCACCTGCAACAAGTACAAGCTGACTTTCAACAGCGACAGGTAAAGTTCGTCAATGAAGCGGTACGGTTAGCAAAATGCAGTCATCCCCACATTGTCCAGGTGTATGAAGTCATCGAAGAGGGTGGACTTTGGGGAATGGTCATGGAATACATTAATGGGACTGATTTAGCAGTTTATTTGGAAAAGCAGGGGAAATTATCAGAATCGGAAGCTTTACGCTATGTTCAGCAGGTGGGACAGGCTTTGGAATATGTCCACAGGAAGGGATTTTTACACCGGGATGTGAAGCCGAGTAATATCATTTTACGACGGAGTACCAAAGAAGCAGTATTAATTGACTTTTGGCTGAACCGTGAATTCACGGTGGATAGAACCAGAAGTACGATCAATGTGAACACGGAAGGTTATGCAGCTATTGAACAGTATGAAAAACAGGGTAATTTTGGTGCTTACACCGATGTTTATGCTTTAGCTGCGACTTTGTATAGTTTGTTGACCGGGAAAGTTGCCATTCCTGCTAATTTTCGTAAGTATGCACAGTTACGACCACCAAAGCAGTTTAACCCCAACATTAGCGACAGGGTAAATAATGCCATTCTCGAGGGGATGGAACTAGAACCCCAGGATAGACCCCAGACGGTGCGGAAATGGTTGGGAATGCTGAATTTGCAAAACCCCTCTCCAAACCTCTCCCCTAATAGAGGAAAGGCTTTCAATACTCCCGTTGGGGGGTTAAGTTTATCCATCCCCACCCGCAGATTTGAGTTTGAATACGCCAAAATAGACAAAAGCCTGAAAATCACCCGTTATCGCGAACAAGCAGGGTTTTTCATCGAAGACTTGGGAAATGGTGTAGTTTTAGAAATGGTAGCGATTCCTGGGGGGACTTTTCTCATGGGTTCCCCAGAAGATGAAGAAGCACATACTGATATGGAAAGTCCACAGCACCAAGTTACCGTTCAACCCTTTTTTATAAGAAAATCGGGTGAAAACCCCGCGTATGCGCGACCGGGGATGAAAACCGGTGGCAGGATTTATCCTGCCTTTGTGGTAAAATAGCGTTAACAGGAACGGTAATCAACCTGTATAAAAACCCAACTGCCTAGCGGCAATCTGTACCTTGACAATTGAAGATATAGGGTTCTATTCCATAGTTCTAGTTCTGCCTAGGAATAGGTAAAATCTTTATAGGGACTAGACGACACAGAATTTAAGTAAAAACAAATTTTTGGAGTAATCCAACTACCCCCGGGCAGGGGGAAAGTCAACGCTCGAGGAGAGAACCACCTCTGGATCAGGTTTCGCAAGGGGTCTAATCTAAGTGGACTCGTTGTAGGCGAAGCCTTCTCGAAGAGTACCGAGAATCCCCGCGTCTTTAGACCGGGGAGTGTCAAGAGTAAATTCCCTATCACCCAAGAACAGTATAAAGCTGTGATGGGTAAAAATCCCTCTTACTTCCGACGAGGAGGAAAAAAACGACCCGTAGAAAAAGTAACTTGGGATGATGCAGTGGAATTTTGTGTTAACCTATCTAGCAAGACTGGAAAAAAATATCAACTGCCCAGTGAAGCACAATGGGAATATGCTTGTCGGGCTGGAACAACTACCCCATTTCACTTCGGTGAAACTATTACTACTGACCTAGGGAACTATAACGGTAACTATACCTATGGTTCTGCTCCTAAAGGTCAGTTTCGTGAAGAAACTACAAATGTAGGTAGCTTCCCTGCAAATGCATTTGGCCTGTATGACATGCATGGCAATATATGGGAATGGTGTTTTGACACTTGGCATCACGACTATAATGGAGCATCTAGTGATGACAGCCCCTGGTTTGATAATGATAATGATAATAATATTCAAGTACTGCGGGGTGGTTCATGGATATTCTCTGCTGATTTTTGCCGTTCTGGGTTTCGCTTGACCTGTACTGAGGAACTAGGGGAAGATATCCACTCTGTTATTGGTTTTCGTGTAGTTGTGAGGATTTAGCTTGGGTAGGAGTAGAAAAATCAAACAGGATTAATTAACGCCCCAAAACACTGTTGACCTTTTACAATAATTGAGGTTAACAATATCAGCTTTCCTGGTTATAATAATTCCCACCTCAGCTAGAGAATTATGGCTTTTTCTTCCATTGTACGCGCCTTGGGGCGTTCTTCACTCACCACTGAATTTCTCTCCAAGCTAGAACGACAACAAAATTTACACTTAAATGGTGTTCCCCGTCTCCCCAAAGGCTTGGTAGCTTCCGCATTAGCCAAAGCTTCGGGAAAGAATTTGTTTGTCGTCTGCGCTACTTTGGAAGAAGCGGGACGGTGGACAGCACAGTTGGAGATAATGGGATGGCAAACTGTACATTTTTACCCCACTTCTGAGGCATCCCCTTACGAACCCTTTGATCCCGAAACGGAGATGACTTGGGGACAAATGCAAGTCCTCGCAGATTTGATCGTTTGTCAAGGAACTCCACAAATGACAAATGACACAGGACAAATGACTAATTTGGCAGTTGTGGCTACCCACGCAGCGCTACAACCCCATTTACCCCCAGCCACTGCTTTTCAACCTTTTTGTCTCACCATCAAAAAGGGTATGGAATTTGATCTCAATACCTTTAGTGAGGAAATTACGCGACTGGGGTATGAAAGAGTTCCTTTGGTGGAAATGGAGGGACAATGGAGTAGGCGTGGTGATATTGTGGATGTATTCCCAGTGTCTTCCGAATTGCCAGTACGTCTGGAATGGTTCGGGGATGAAATTGAACAAATTCGCGAATTTGACCCCTCTACTCAACGTTCGGCTTTAGATAGAATTGAAGAATTAATTCTTACTCCCACCAGCTTTGCACCCATATTAATGGCAAAAATAGGGAATTTCTCCACTATCAAACCCTATCTGTCTCCAGAAGAATTAGAACAGTTAGAAACCACCCAAGTTTTAGAAGGTAGCCGTCGCTTTTTAGGGTTAGGCTTTGAAAAAGTCGTCTCCTTGATAGATTATTTACCAGAAAATACCTTAATTGCCATTGATGAGTTAGAACAATGTCATGCCCATAGCGATCGCTGGGTGGAAAATGCCCAGGAACAATGGGAAATCAGTTATGGGGAAGAATCTAACCCTACTCCCCCTGAATTACCCCCAATACATCGTTGGTTTGATGATTGCGTTGCAGATTTAACAACATTTAAAACCGTATATTTATCGGAATTATCTGAGGCGAATACTGGTATTAATCTTGCTAGCCGTTCTTTACCAGTCACACCCCACGCTTTTGCCAAAATTGCCGAAACTCTACGTCAGGAAAGAGAACGTCATTTCGGAATTTGGGTAATTTCTGCCCAACCAAGTCGTTCCGTTTCCCTACTGCAAGAACACGATTGTCCCGCTCAGTTTATCCCCAATCCCCGAGACTATCAAGCTATCGAAAAGTTACAAATTAATCATACTCCCGTAGCCCTAAAATATTCTGGATTGGCAGAATTGGAAGGATTTATTTTACCTACCTTTCGCCTGGTAGTACTTACAGACAAGGAATTCTACGGACAGCATTCCCTAGCTACTCCCAGTTATGTCCGTAAACGTCGTCAAGCTGCTTCCAAACAAGTCGATCCCAATAAACTACGTCCAGGAGATTATGTAGTTCACAGAAACCACGGTGTTGGTAAATTCATTAAATTAGAAAGTCTGGTAATTAACAACGAAACCCGCGATTATCTAGTGGTGCAGTACGCAGACGGGTTGTTGCGAGTCGCTGCGGATCAAGTCGGTGCTTTGTCTCGCTTCCGTCGCACCAACACCGGGAAAGCACCAGAACTCAACAAAATGACCAGCAAGGCTTGGGAAAATACCAAGAACAGAGTCCGCAAAACCATTAAGAAATTAGCGGTAGACTTACTCAAACTCTACGCATCCCGATCCCAACAAGAAGGTTTTGCCTATCCCCAGGATATGCCCTGGCAGGAAGAAATGGAAGACTCTTTCCCCTACCAACCCACCACAGACCAACTCAAAGCCGTGCAAGATGTCAAACGGGATATGGAAAGCGATCGCCCCATGGATCGTCTGGTGTGCGGTGATGTCGGTTTCGGGAAAACAGAAGTGGCAATTCGTGCTATATTCAAAGCAGTGACTGCTGGCAAACAGGTAGCACTCCTTGCACCAACTACCATTCTTACCCAGCAACACTACCATACCCTCAAGGAGCGTTTCGCTCCCTACCCCATTAATGTCGGTTTACTCAACCGCTTCCGCACTGGGGAAGAACGTCGCCAAATTCAAAAGCGTATGGCGTCGGGGGAACTGGATGTAGTGGTGGGTACACACCAACTTCTGGGTAAGAATGTGACTTTCAAGAACCTAGGGCTGTTGGTGGTAGACGAAGAACAGCGCTTTGGAGTCAACCAGAAAGAGAAAATTAAATCCCTGAAAACTCAGGTAGATGTACTCACCCTTTCTGCAACTCCCATCCCCCGCACCCTATATATGTCCTTATCGGGAATTCGGGAAATGAGTTTAATTACCACCCCTCCCCCATCCCGACGTGCCATTAAAACCCATCTTTCCCCCGTCAACCCGGAAACCATGCGTAGCGCTATCCGTCAGGAATTAGACCGGGGTGGGCAGGTATTCTATGTAGTTCCCCGGGTAGAAGGCATTGAAGAAAAATCAGGTTTCCTGCGGGAAATAGTACCAGGAGCAAGAATTGCCATCGCTCACGGACAGATGGAACCAGCAGAGTTAGAATCAATTATGCTTTCCTTTAGTAGTGGGGAAGCAGATATCCTCGTTTGTACGACAATTATTGAGTCTGGGTTAGATATTCCCCGGGTAAATACCATTTTAATCGAAGATGCCCACCGTTTTGGTTTAGCACAGTTGTATCAGTTGCGAGGACGGGTAGGACGTGCCGGAATTCAAGCACATGCATGGTTATTTTATCCTACCCAGAGGGCATTATCTGACCCTGCCAGACAAAGATTAAGAGCAATTCAGGAATTTACCCAGTTGGGTTCCGGGTATCAATTAGCAATGCGAGATATGGAAATTCGCGGAGTAGGTAACCTATTGGGGGCAGAACAGTCCGGACAGATGGATGCCATCGGTTTTGATTTATACATGGAAATGTTAGAAGAGGCGATTCGGGAAATTCGCGGACAAGAAATTCCCCAGGTGGATGATACCCAAGTTGACTTGAATATTACAGCATTGATTCCTACAGATTATATTCCCGACTTGGATCAAAAGATGAGTGCTTACCGTGCGGTAGCCACAGCTAGGACTAAAGAAGAATTAGCACAGATTGCGGCAGAATGGAATGACCGTTATGGAACAATTCCCAAAGCAGCAACTCAGTTATTGCGGGTGATGGAATTGAAGCAGTTAGGGAAGAAGTTGGGATTTAGTCGGATTAAACCGGAAGGTAAGCAGCATGTGGTGTTGGAAACCCCCATGGAGGAACCTGGTTGGAACTTATTAGCACAGAATTTAACAGAAAATATGCGCAATCGGTTTGTGTATTCTGCGGGTAAAGTGACGGTGCGAGGTTTGGGAGTATTTAAAGCCGAACAGCAATTACAAACCTTGATAGATGCGTTTGAGAAAATGGCATCTGGGGTTCCGGATGGTGTGGTGCTTTAGGTTTGTCTCACGCATTATAACGAAGTTAAGTCAATATAATGCTTAATGAATATCACACTGTCGTAGATCCGGCGATATTACCTCGAGAAATGTTTGAGGGGAGTTTTGCTTACTGGTTGAATAGTTAAAGAAATTTTCATCCTTCCACAGAATTGTAAAATATTATTACAATTTCCAAAAATCATGCTTCACTCCCAAATATACAAAATTTTGAGAATAATTATCATTTTCGCGGGACGAAATATTAGGGTTTACAGCGCCATATTTTTTGTTATAATGAGGGTATCCTATGGTTTACCATGTCATTTTTTTTATGATGATTCGTTGACATATTTGTATGATGGTTTTATGACATTAAAGTAAGCTACAGGATCACTTGTTTAATTAATGTAGTCAAACCACTTATAACTAGGTAGGCAAAATTATTTATTTCTATTGCTCTAGTTACCAGCGTCACGCTGGTAACTAGAGGAGTTGAGGCTCTGCCTCCTGTTAGTTTGTTGGGTTCCACTACCCTTTGGGAAGCAAGCTACGTTCCACCCAACCTACTATTTTTCTTAACTGTAGCTTGCATCACGCGCAGCAGTACGGTATTGACTTATAACTAGGTAGGCAAAATTATTTATTTCTATTGTTCTAGTTACCAGCGTCACGCTGGTAACTAGGGGAGTTGAGGCTCTGCCTCCTATTAATTCCTCGTTCCTAAAATCAACCCTGCTAACTCACAAAACCCCTCTCCTTCCTCTGCCAAAGTAACATAAGCAGGTTTGTGCCGTAACTTCTTGGCATACTGCAACACATTTGCCACACCTACAGAAGTGGGAAAACAACTGCTGTCAAATAAACTTTCATCATTAGGACTATCACCAACAGTAACAACTTCCTGGGGCGATACCTCAGGAAAATGTTCCTGCAACACCTGTAATAAGCCCACAGCCTTATCTTGTCCCAGGGGTTTAATATGACACTGGACACTGCTATAGGTAAATCCCCAGCCCATTTCCTGACAAATATGGCTTAATGTAGAAATTTCCTGAAAATTTAAGCCAGCGACATCAAATGTCCAATCAGTGATGCGAAAGCGATTGTCAGCAGATTCCTGTATTTGGGGGAACTTGGCTTTTAACTGTTCAAAAGTAGCTGCTAAATCTTGACGATGGCTCTTAAGGCAGGAAATAGACGTTAATGCTAGAGGATGCTCCCTACCAGATGGATAAAATAAACCTCCATTTTCAGCGATCGCTCCTGCTAATGGCATCAAGCTACTGAGTCCACTTACCCAACCAGCAGAACGTCCAGTTACAATTAATATTTTGATATTAGCTGCGGCTAAATCTTCCACAGCTTGCAACAGGGAACTTCTAAACTTACCTTCGGTAGTCAAAGTCCCATCCATATCCGTGGCTACCAAACGAATATTGGTGAAGTTATGATGATTAATTGGAGCCTCAGATAAGGGCAATAGCCTGTTAGTACTTTGTGTTGAGACATTAGGGTGTTTGTACATATGTGGTTGCTTCTCTAAAAAATAGCGATCGCAAAGCAATATGGTATTGCAAATTTGGGCATCCTAAGAATTAGAGCTGAAATTTTTTCTATCCAAGCTATGTCAACTTCTATCTTGATTGCTAAAAAATCTCCATCTCCAACCCCCAATAAAACTACCTCTCAGACGCTTGCAGGGATAGATTCTCAGATACCGCATTTTTTTGTCTTCACCTCTGGGGGGCTGACTTTAGTAATCATTTGTTTAATTATTTATGGCAAAATTCAGATTGCTAAATTGCACAAACAAATCAAATTTGAGAAATTTAAGACCAAAGAATTAGAGAAAAAAGTTAAGCTTGCCTTACAAACAATCCGCAAAATGGAGACAAATCCTGACTTGATTAATTCACGGGAATTTAACCTCGATTATTTGCGGATGCGCATGTTGGAAGAAGTATTTCATTTTGCCATTGTTAATCAAATTAAAATCAAAGTCAAAAATAAAATTTCCCAAGCTTTACGTCCGAATCAAGCTGAACAAGGGGCAGTAGGAGTTGCTAGTACTAGCAGGAAAGTCAATGAAGTTTTTGATGTTGAGTATGAGACAGGTTCCTCACCAAATATTAGTAAGAGGGTCTTATTTCGGATTCAAATTCGGTTAACAAAATTGCCAACACAAACAACTTCTGCTACTATTAGTCAAATTATTGATTGTATTGAAAATTATCTTAGTCCTGTAGACGAACAAGATACTTGGCAACCCACGATTCAAGGTAGAATTGCTTATATGCATTGGGACCAAAAGGCAAAGCCAACACCTCTACTAGTTTTAGAGCAATCCAATGAAGGAGTAAATGTTACTTTTCGTACTACTCGGAAATCAAATGTTAGAACCGCAAGAAATTCTGGAGAAATGAAATCGCGTTCTACTCAAAGATAATTCAATTACAAATTACAAATTACAAATTACAAATTACAAATTACAAATTACAAATTAACACCGAAAAAACTCAATACTAACTCCTGTGGTTCACCAATCCAAGATGCATGTTCCGTATGATCTTTGAGGTCATCTCCTGTTAATCCATGAATGAGAATATTTAACTGCTGGTGATTCGATTCCAGCCACGGGATCAATTTTTCGTATTCCTGGGATGAAAATGCCAGTTGACAACTCCAGCAGGGATGGGGACCAACAGGCTTTTGGTGAATTCTACCAACTTTGACATCGAAGAGTTTACCCGCTTCCTCGCACAGCTTAGTGGCTTGTTCTAGGGTTAACTGGTCAAAGTATACGTGGGCGTGGTAATGGTCGTATATGGGCTTTGCTGGAGGTTTCATATCCGCTTGTAGAAGCTAATTAGATAAGTGTTTATATTTCTTATTCTTATTAATGATATAGCACTCCTATTTCATTTTTGTTGGCGTAGTCTGCGCTTTGCGCTTACAAAACTCACTACACCTTTATTCCTTCTTTCCTGTTCCCCGTTAAGAGTTCCCCGTTCCCTGTCTCTAGGAGTGATTCACCAATCAAATCGCATTGGTATATCTTGATGATATCCAATCCATCCCTAATTCATAGCGCGATCGCCCACAGTAACTGTTCACCCGATTAGTTCCAGTCAGTCAAAAACTTTTGTAAATCCACCAAATAAGAGGCATTGTAACTAATTATCAAAAACTTTGCTTTTCTTTGCTATGCTGTGATGTATGGTTGAGAAAAAACGGTACAAGTTAACTGAGGCGGCATCAATACTGGGCATCAACGAATGGACCCTCAGAAGATGGGTGTATTCAGGAAAAGCACCATCAATAAAATCCCAGACAGGGAGAGTATATATACCTACATGGTGGATATCGCAGCAAGTAGGAGAGTCACCATCACCACAAAACACTCGTGTAGCGTTATATGCAAGGGAATCATCATCCCAAAACAAAGCTGCAATGGAATCTCAGGTGGATATACTGAGAAAATATGCTCAAGCCAAAGGATACCAGATAGTATCGATTACAAAAGAATATGGTTCTGGTATCAATGATGAGCGAAAAAAATTACACCAACTATTAAAATCAAGGGAATTTGATATACTGCTAGTAGAAAATAAAGACCGTTTAACTAGGTTTGGATTCAGATGGTTTGAAACTTTATGTCCTTTCAAAATAGAAGTAATTAATTTAGCGGAAAACTGTACAAACGATTTAATGTCAGACTTGGTTGCAATCCTGACCTCGTTTGCAGCCCGACTGTATGGTCAAAGAAGAGGAAGAAAGAAAAGTCAAGCGGCAATCAAAGCCTTGGAGTCAATAGAATGAAGCAATCCAAGGCTTCGTTGATGAAACGTACATGTCGCGTGTATTTAAATGATTTAAATCACGGGAAAAAACAAGTTTTAAAACAATTTTTATTAAAATGCCATGAGGTGATGCAGTATTACGTCGATTTATTTTGGTCTCGTCAAGATTTTAGTGGCAAACTAGCTGATTTACCTACAGTACATAGGTCTAAGAATCGATTTGGAATTACTACTCGCTTAGGTCAAGCATTAGCAAAGCAGGCAAAAGAAATCCTTCGTTCTCAACACAAAAAGCCAAAATCCCAACAAAGAAAACCACAGTTAAGACAGTTCACATGTACCCTATTTTATCACTTCGTTAAAATTGAAAAATATAAGAACTCACATTTCGATTGGGCAATCTGTCTGATTGGTTCTGGTGCGCCAAAACTTGTGATTCCTATTCACTCTACCAAATTAATTAATCGTAGATTAGAGCAAGGTTGGCATCTTTCTAAAACCATCCGCATGGGATTACGTGGTGGACAGTTATGGATAGATTTAATTTTTGAGAAATCACGTCCCAAATTGAAATCAGATGGCAGATTTTTGGGGATGGATTCTAATTATAAAAATGGGTTAGTTTTTTCTGATGCTCAGAATGTTGGTACTGAACTCTACCCAAAAATACAAGGTTTTGCCAAACGCCAGAAAAATACCAAGGCGGAAATTAAATCAATGCTTGGTAAGGCAATAAAGCAAATAGACTTCTCTCAGGTAAAAGTGCTAGTCATTGAAAACTTGAAGAAGGTTAAACATGGTAAACGAGGAACGTTTTCTCGCGTGTTTAACAGACGGTTATCTCACTGGCTTTATGCCTATGCTGTAAGTCTTTTAAGCAGACGGTGTGAAGAATTGGGAATTGAGGTTCAACGTAAAGATCCATACAAAACTTCTCAGTTCTGCCGGATTTGCGGTAAGTGGGATAGACGAAACCGTAGAGGTGATAGATTTTTGTGCGTTAATTGTGGTCATGTTGACCATGCAGACCACAATGCCTCCAAAAATCTAGAGTTTCTGGGGTTGGCGGGTGTCTATGGTCTCCGTTCGCTATCAAGTTCAAGACTTTGTTCAAAAAAGCAAAGTTTTCCATAACCATAGTATCGGTACAATATACATGCTAAAAATTTCTGGGTGTGGTGCTCCTTGTGCTGGAGGAAATGTTAAATTGATGGATTACTCATTATTGTTCTACTGCTTTGCCTTCTTCACGATTATTCTGGGGCGATATTTTATTATTGCTGGGGGAGCATACCTACTGTTCTATTCACTTTTGGGGAAAAACATAGCTAAACGGAGTTTGCGTCAAGCAGCGCCAATGGCTGAAGCGATTTTCAATGATATCAAATTATCAATCCTCTCGGCGGTAGTTTTTGCAGTTTGCGCTACCTTCATCATATTAGAATACAAGTTGGGATTTACCCTCTTATACACTGACCCACAAAAGTATGGATTGTGGTATTTAGTATTCAGCTTTGTAGGTGTGCTTTTTCTTCAAGATACCTACTTTTACTTTATGCATCGGATGTTTCATCATCCATTACTTTTCAGACAGATGCATTATGGACACCATAGTTCTGGAGATCCAACCCCTTGGAGTTCTTTCGCTTTCGATCCCCCAGAAGCAATCTTACAGGCAGTTTTTTTTGTTGGTATAATATTTATTATTCCCCTTCATTTGATCACCTTAGGGGTCATACTGATGACAATGACAGTATGGGCAGTATTTAATCATTTAGGATTTTATGTATTCTCCTGGTCATCTAAAAACCACTGGCTAGGAAAGTGGTTTATTGGTCCAACATATCACTCGATGCATCATAGCAATTACAAAATGTACTATGGGCTGTACTTTACTTTCTGGGACAAGCTACTCGGTACAGATTCGGAATAATAGGGAACACCAAAAATAAATAACCCCTAATTTTGGGGGCTTTTTTGATATCTATTTACGATTCATCAGTTGCAGCAGATTTTGCAGTTTAAAATCCTTCCAATTTAAACTTGCTGAAGTTTCAATAGTTAAATCTCCTTGTTTCAAGTTAGTCTTCAAAGCAGAACCATTTTCAAGAGTATGGAAAAAAGCCTCTAAAAGCTGTAATTGATTCCGAGGAAGAGTATAGTAAACTTTATCATTTTCAATTCTCACTTCTTTCGGTAAAACTCCATTGGGAATTTTACCTCCTAAAAATGTTTTCCATCCTCCGATGAGATAGCGGTAAACTATGGATTCAGTTTCAAATTGAGGAGATTTTAATAAACGAAGTTCACCTTGCAGATAATCTTGATAAAGAGTTATTTTTTCAGGGGTAAAATGCACTTGCACTTTAATGTTGTTATATTTTATTGTTGCAATTAGTCCCTCCTCAGAATCTGTTTCTAAGCTTTTTAATTGCTCAACTCTAGATTCGGCTTGTTGACAAAGAAGTAAAACCGTTTTTTTCTTCAAAGTCAGTTGTTTAGCTTGTGAATTAAATAGAATATATTCTGAAATCATTCCTTGTAGGAATTTCTTGGAATCCTGAAATGTAAATGTGATTTTGTTCAGTACGTTCATAATGAGGTGATTTTAACAAATAAAATTATTGATGATTCAAATTTTTGCCATCCTTACCGCATCGGAATTAATTCCGAGGCTAATAAACAAAGTCATCTAAAGATGACTATAAATAAACTGAATTTAGCCCGTTTCAACGGACTTTGTCTATCAGCCTTTAAATTTATTTTAAGGTGGATTGTTGGACTAAATGAATTATATTGCTACCGCTTCTTTGTCCTCCGATTCATCTCGAATTTTAAAGTAGTAATAGAGGTTTGCAACGGTTAAATCAGAAGCTTGCTGTAAATTCTTGGGAACTAATGTTTTATAACCAGCAATACCAGCTTGTTGATTTACATAGTCTTCATAGTCTTTGCGTACTGCTGTTTTAAACATAAGTGTTAGTTGATCGCGCAGGGAAGAGAAATGTGATTTTTCTCTGTAATCTTCATATAAAAGTTGTTCCGGTGGTGCTGCTAAAGTGGTTGTTTCTTGGTTGTTATCTGGAATTTCGTTAAATTCTGGGGTGGAAAAATCAGCACTATTTAATAGTTGCAATTCTGAAGGGGGGAGAGAACGTATCCAATCAACTTGATTTTGAACTGTTACACCAACAGCATGACCAACAATACGACCAGTTAGACGCTCCCTAGCTATACCAAGGAGGTTTCCCTTCTGCGATACTACTACGACATATTTTCCAGCTTCAATACCAGCTTGAATAGCAGGGGGAAATGTAAACAACATATTTTTATTTATAAATAAGTAATTTATTCAACCATAGCCGTGATTTTGAGATAGCACTAACCGTATTTACACAGGATATCGCTGTAGTTACCTTCTCACCTGGAAAACTACTATTCCGTTAAGGGGACGATTCTATTCCCAAACAATTCTGGGGCTATAGTTACCTTCTCACCTGGAAAACTACTATTCCGTTCAGGGGACGGTTCTATTCCCAAACAATTCTGGGGCTATAGTTACCTT
>JAAUYH010123392.1_pt1 | contig 36252 bp, 35 predicted proteins | sample 7278061 | NCBI WGS metagenome assembly JAAUYH01 (sample SAMN14350203, study PRJNA611818) | marine sediment metagenome | isolation source: surface marine sediment (0.6m) | place: French Polynesia: Moorea | collected 2018-08 | reverse complement strand
GTACACAAGCAATCTCAATACCTAGATAAGTTTATCGGGTATTTGAACCTTGAGGACAGAGTAGAAGACAAAATGAGATACATGATGGAACAGTTTAAGAACGAGATAAAGCATGAGTTAGCGGAGCTTAGAACAGTAGAGCTTACTAAGGGTTCATTGGAAGTTGCTAATGATGAACTTGAATTCTATACCGTTAATGCTACTGGTGAATCAGGGATGTCCCAGAGTGCCTTGGCTAAATTGGCTGGTGTGAGTCAACAAGCTTTGAGCAAATTAGAAAAAGCCCTAACAACGAAGTCTCCCTCTGAATACCTTAAAGTCCATACAGGGCAAGACTTTTATCTCACAACCACTGAGCTAAATATCCTTACCGTAGATGGAAAAAACCCAGGTAAGTTGACCCTGTACAAAGCTGAGTACTGCGGTGCTGTAATTGCTCATTATGCGATGAAGGGCAATCAAACAGCTTTTCAGAGTATGGCTAAATTCTGCTCAATGGGCATTACTAAATGGATTCAAGGCATTACTGGATGGAGTAAATAAGCAAAATGAACAATCAGGAAATATTGAACAGGTTAGAGAAATTGGAAAAGGCGATGCAATTGATTGAGGACTTGAAAAAAATAGCAATTGATACTAATGAGCAAGTGTGGGAGCAAGTAGAAAGTAATACGTTATCCCTTAACAGTCTTAAGCAAAAACTTAGGGTAATGGGTTGTGAGATAGACCGATTCAAGTAAATTACTTTAATTTCCCTATTTGACGAATTTATTAAAGCCTGGTAAAATGCGAGGCTTTTTTTGCTTTACAGATATTTTAAATGAATATGAAGAGTTGATGAAGCCGATTTACTACCCGTTTAGGTATGTGGGAATAATGGATTATTGGAGAAAATTTGGAGACAAGTTAGGCGTGTTAGCGAAGGCAATGCGAGTGAAAGTATCGCCATTACCCTGTTACAGACCAATGCGGATGGCGAGACTCGAACTCGCATGGCGTGAGCCACACGCCCCTCAAGCGTGCGTGTCTACCGATTCCACCACATCCGCGTATCGTGCAATAACCAAGATATCACATTTTTTGGCAAAGGCAACAATTTAATTTGATTTTACGCTTACAGCGATCGCCATAACCCTAATCAACCCGCCGAATCGATCTGAATCTCAAAACTGTTTCATTTCCCCAATCAGGTGATTAAAATAGGGTGCTAAACTAGCTTGTTGTTCTGTAGCAAATTGTTTGAGGCTATAGAACTTCAAATTTTCTAAACCCAACACCATAGCATCTAGAGGTACTTGTAATTCTTGATAAAGCTCTTTCATATAGCCTAGCCCTTCTGGACTAGTGTATTCAACACACTGAAGAGCAATACCGTAACTAATACACCGTAAAAAATGCCAAAAATCTCGCCAACAAGCTTCTGCTCTTACAGGAGGGTATAACCCCCCTCCAGGTTCGGTAATTTGGGGATAGGTAGCTAAAATTTCTCCCCTGGCTTGAGAGACAATAGTATTAACGTTATCTCTTAGTATTTTGGCTTGTTCTAAAGAATCTTGGCAGTTTGGTGCGATCGCTTTTAACTGCTCTATGGCTTCATCACTAAGATATTCTCCTCGATCATCAGCTTCTTGAAAAATTGCGATCGCTGAATCGGGATATTTTTCTTCCCAAGCAGCAAAACTGACAATACGAGACTTTTTAATTAATTCTTTGACTTTATCACTCAACATTTTATTAAAAAAATTAGGTGCAAGATCATCCTTTATCCTTGATTCTGAGTCCCTCTGAAGAATCATTGACCAAGATCGTGACAAAAGTAGTCCCCTATCGGGGAAAATGTAAAGGAAAGTAAAGCAAAAAAAATTTTTCTCAGTCAGTAAACATGGATCTTAACGAAATAAAAACCTTTTTAGATAGCTCCGATCCGCAAAAGCGCATGAAAGGAGTTTTAGAATTGCGTAACCAAGAAGTAGAAACCGCCGTACCTCTACTGAAGGGAAAAATGGACGATCCAGAATTTTTGGTGCGCTCCTTTGCTGCTATGGGTTTAGGGAAAAAACAAAACGCAGAGTCTTTTGCAGCACTCCTAGAGATGATGAAGTTTGATCGAGATCCTAATGTTCGTGCGGAAGCATCTAACTCCCTTTCTTTATTTGGCGAAGTAGCTGCACCCCATCTAGCTTTAATGTTTGAGCAAGACGATCATTGGCTAGTTCGTCGTAGTATTCTAGCTGCTTTAGCAGAATTAGACTCTCATGAAGAACTTTTGCAAGTCTCGTTACTAGGCATTTTAGGAGAAGATCAAACCGTCAAAGAATCTGCGATCGACTGCTTAGGAATTTTAGCAAAAACCGAGAAAAAAGACTCCGCTCTCGAAAAACTCTTATCCTTAACTAAAGATGAGTTTTGGCGTATCAGATGGCGTGTCGCCAAAGCTTTAGGCAAATTTGAGGATATCAAAGCTGAAAATGCTCTGAAGGAACTAAAACAAGATGCAGATCATCGAGTTGTAGGAGCAGTCTTAGAACTAGGACTTTGAATAATGGATAACGGATCGGGGGATAATTACCTCTCCTTAGAAAGAAGAGGATTCTTACTCGTAGGATTAATCTTTTTTTGTTTCCCCTTAATAAGGAGAGGTAATTTACACCGAAAAGTCAATTATCCATTGGTAAATATATGTATTTTGACATCCTCTCGCTCTCTCAGAGCGAAGTCCTTGAAGCTACTTTTTGAACACAAATCTATCAACCTATGTGTAATTCACTCACTACTCAGTATCTAATTCAGACTCGGTGAGTGTCACCTGTTCGCCAAAACGGTATAGGCTGCAAAGCGCGGTTGTGTCCGATGGCTTAAAAAGGGGGTGATGAGCAACTAAGCTAGAGTTTCGGGACAATATCCTAAACCTCTAGTAAACTGCTGACGAAAAGCCTCAATATCTTTAGTATCAGGAATACCATGAGATACAATTGCGACTTGATAACGACGCATCACTTCTACAGGAGATTGCCCTGTTTCCAGACTCCAAAATACCATTTGTAAGCGCATTTCTGGTTCGTAAGAAATCCCCAATTCACTCATAAAAGCACAAAAGTTGCCAGTATTGAGGACAGAGAGGGGTTTTGGATAACGAACTTTAATAATCCAGCCATCTATTTGATGCACTACTGTGATAGATGCTCCTGTACCATGTTCCATGGAACGAAGATACTCAATTGTCCTTAAAGTCAGGCTTGCATTAGCAAGAAAATAGATAAAATCCATAAACACCCCTGTTTATTAAGCTTCACCTTATATATAGTTTGACAAGACAGTAAAGGGGAACGCTAGGGGAAAAGCACCCGATTTTTAAATTTCTTTATAGGGGAAATTACCCAACTTGGGATGTATCAGGTGAATCATTAACTAAGAATTATCAACTAGATATGAGTGAAGATTTATTGCTCTCTAACTATAGTTACCAACTGCCTTCGGAACTCATTGCCCAAAGTCCTGCTGTACCTAGAGACAGTTCTCGTCTGTTGGTAGTGAATTCACGGACAAGCATATTTCATACTACCTTTTGTAACTTACCAGATTGGTTATTACCAGGAGACTTATTAATTCTCAACAATACTCGCGTTATTCCTGCTCGACTTTATGGTTACAAAAAAACTGGCGCAACAGTAGAGATTTTGTTACTAGAAGAGACTAAAGCCAACTGTTGGTTAGCTTTGGTGAAACCAGGAAAACGATTTAAACTGGGGACAGAAATATTTTTTGGCTCTCCTACGGAAGCAGAAATTTCCCTCAAGGCAAAAGTCATTGCTAAAGATGAAGCAACGGGAGGGAGAATTTTACAATTTGATGTTCCATCCCAAGAGTATTTTTGGGAACTACTAAAATCTATTGGGGAAGTTCCTCTACCTCCTTATATTACCTCCCATGATTCCCAACCCGAGCAATATCAAACTGTTTTTGCAGACAAGATGGGAGCAGTGGCAGCACCCACCGCAGGATTACATTTTACAGAACAGTTATTACATCGTCTGCAACAAAAAGGCATCCAGCAAGCCTATATCACCCTTCATGTAGGGGTGGGTACTTTTCGCCCTGTGGAGACGGAAAACATTACGGAACATTCTATGCACCAAGAATGGATTGAAATCACTCCTGAAACAGTAGCCAAAATTGTCAAGACTAAAGCTCAAGGAGGTAGAGTTATTGCAGTGGGAACAACCGCAGTCAGAACTTTGGAAGGTGCTGCTAAAGCCTCTGAGGGAAAAAGCTTACAACCGTTTCGGGGAAAGACAGACTTGTTTATCTATCCTGGGTATCAATGGCAAATAGTTGATGGTTTAATCACTAATTTTCATCTACCAGGTTCTAGCTTATTGATGTTAGTGAGTGCTTTTACAGGAAGAAAGAGGTTACTCAATTTATACCACAATGCGATCGCCGAACGCTATCGTTTCTATTCCTTTGGTGATGCCATGCTCATCTTACCAGAAGCCAAATCAGTCATTAATCATTAGTGGGTTTGAACCGACTTTATCTATGAGTCAGGAAATTTATTTCCTGTCTCACATTATCGGTGGCGCGGTGTTAGATAAGTAAGTAAACTTTTGCAGCCTAACTGTTTAACTTATTACTTATGTACGGGCGCAAGCCTTGCGCCCTACTTATTACTTATTACCTAATAGTTTCGGCTCTACCTAGAGGAGAAAAGCGAATTTCAATACGTCGGCGACTTGCATTAGCTCTACGTTCAGCAGGAGCAAAATCTCCTGATGGTAATTGTAATTGTGCAGCAGAATAGACTCTAAATTGTACTCCTTGAAGTCTTCCTCGTCTTTGCGACCGTTGTAATTGTTTAACTACTTCTAAGGCTCGCATTAAACCCAAGTCTGCATTAGAACCAGGAACTAAAGTACTTATATCCTTATTGCCGTTAGCTACATCTTCTAAATTTTCATCTAAATTACTAACATGATTAAAGTTTACTTGCCCATCAGTGTGTCCAATAATTTCTACTACATAAAGATTTCTCTGACGACTAATTCCTTCAATACGTTCCACCAACTGATTGGAGATATAATTTTTTAATTCCCTAGGTAAAGCAGCACTTCCTGAGGCAAATCTATACTCTCCAGAATCTTGAATTACTACTACTGGGGGAGCAGATTTTAACCTTTGATTTTCTAATTCTAAGTCATCAACTTGGCTATTTAACAAATCAGCTTGGCTATTTAACACATCAATTTGACTATTTAACACATCAATTTGGCTATTTAACACATTAACTTTATTCCTACTGCTTTGCCAAAGATTTTCTAGCTCTGAGGAACGCTTTTCTAATCTTTGAGCATTATCAAGACTTTCTCCTAGACGATTTTGCGATACTGCTAATTTCCGTTTGAGTATTCTTACTTCTCTCTCAGTTTCAGTTAAATTTAGTTCTGTTTCTTCAGCAGTATATTTTAGAAACAGAGACTTAAATAATGCTAACAACAAAAACAGGCTAATGATCATAAAGGCATTAGCCATTAAGTCAGTAAATGAAGGCCAAACATTTATAGTTTCTATGGCATTATCTCGATATTTGAGGTTTCTTTTCATATTTTTTCTCTATACTTCTGTATTTAATTGCTCCATTCTATCTACTAATTTTGCTAACTCGGTTTGAACTTCTTTCAGTCCATGATACTCCACTTTATTACGGTTTTTATTGAGTTCTAACAAATCGGAATATTTCTGATTAATTTGATTAACTTGTTGCCCAACCTCCACTACTTTACGAGTTAAAGTTTGCATAGAATCTAAACTAGTTGTCAAAGATTGAGTAGATTTTTGCAGTACTAAAGAAGATTGAGAGAAAACATTTTGAGCAATAGCCAGATCGTTGGTAGCAGAGGAAAGTTTTTCAGGAAAACGGCTTTGTTCTAAAGTATTTGCAGCTTGCTCAAAACTATTAGCACTAGTTTCAATTTTGCTAAAAGCTTTAGTCATTGACTGTTCTATTGTATGCCCCAAATTAGTCATCATAGAAGAAAAATCTTGATTGAGGCGATCAATGGTTGAATTTAATGGATTCTCGGTTTGTAGGCTTGGAACACAAATATTGTCTATATAGTCTTCCAGGAAACTGAGTAAAGCAGATTTAGCAATATTAGTATTCCAAAATAAGTTAATTACTGTTAATAAAGCACTAGCTGCGATCGCAATTAAACTCGTAATAAAAGCTACTCCCATTCCTTGTAGTGGTTGATCTAATTCTTCTATCAAACTTCTGACATCTGTAATATCAACTTGGGTAATAGTTTGACTTAAGCTAGCTAGATTAATAGTAATTCCTAAAAATGTTCCTAATAAACCAAAAGATAACAATAAATTGGGGAGGATACGAGTAAAATAGTCTATAACGTCACAGAAAACACTTAAGCCTAATATTTTGACTTTTTCTTGACTATAAGTACCTTCAATAATCGCAGCCGTATTCAATTTTTCCGCTCCTGAAGCACTAATTTCAAATCTTGGTTCTATGCGGTAAATAATATGAGGTAGTCTCTCCAATTCACCTCTATGAAGTAAATATTTAATTGCTTGACTCACCTCTGATAAATGATTGTATAGGGATATACGACATATTATTCCCAATATTGCCGGAATAATTATTAAAAAGATTGCTAAAAAAACTAAGTAACCAGGTAATAACTGAAAAAGCGTAAACAATTGTTGCATAATTTTAATTATTATTTATTTTGGTTATTATGTACTAACAGACTATAATTTTAACCAAGCCAAGTTATTTTATTTCAGTCTTACATAAGAATTATATTGTCTGAAAATAATTTAAGATTTTCGCTATATTTAATGTGAAAACTATAAAATAAATCAAGATAATTGTTTCTACGAGGCACAGCCTAGACAAGGCGAGGGGGAGATAATATTAATAATTGAGCTATTTTGGCAGCGAATCTATCACTTTTAGAAATGAAACACATCTTTATCCCTGATACGCCTAATGTTAGCTTAGTAGCTTTTTATGGTGATAAACCATCATCATTAAAATCATTACTTATACTCTTGCAACAATATCTTGTTAATAGTGCAGTTTTTAAGAGTAAGTTTCATCCCTATTCTCTAGAACAAGCACATTGTACTGTTATTGGTTGTGAAGGTTTAAAAACAGAATTAGGGATAGTCAATAAGTGGTTTTATGAAAAAAGACGAGAAATCAAATATATCAAACTTGCTGAATTTCTTGATTATTTATTGACCAGTAACTTATTTGCTTTAGATATTAGATTCGGTAGTTACAAACCAAGTCATGATTATAATTTTCTCAGTCGTAATTTCCATCCTTATAAACGTTCATTTCACTTGCAGCCATCAAGAAACAACACTTTAATTCCCATATTAATTGGCTGGTCAGTAAAAGGCAACCTTATTACTCTAGAGCTAGAAACATTACGTAAACAAGCGCAAAAATGTAATTTACTACACAAGTATCATAATCGTACTGAAAGTATCGACAATGACTTTTATCTGAGATTGGGAACGATTAAAGGTCAATTCAATCCAGAAGCAATTGCAGAAATAGAAACAGAAATCAGAAATATCTTACAAAAAATTCCACCTGTGAGAATAGTTCTAGAAAAAAAACATCTAGCATTTGTGCAATACCAAAACTTATCCCTACCTATAGAAACATCTAAAATAATTCCTCTATCAGAAATTACAGAACAAAAACTTCTAGAACTTTATCCTCATTGCTGATTTTTTACCTTTACCTCACCTGAATGCACCTTGTACTTACAATATGCAAAATGTAAGTAGATCATCTTTAAGGACTAATTCTGCTGAATGTTTGGAGGTGAGGTTATAGGGAACATAAAACCCGAAGGTAGAATCGGGACTTACAGTCAAAGCTACAGAGGTATCTGGAATTAAAGTAGTCAGATTGCTAGATGGTTGTTGAGCTTGACATTCACTTCGACTAGCACCACTTGCGGTATTTTTAGGTCTTCCATCTTCAGAAAAGTCTGGAGATTTACGCTCGGAAAGTTCTCCAGAAATAGACTCCGCTCGTAGCTGTGGTGAAGAATTAATCATTAAACTGAACCAAACTAGAATCAGTATCCAGGGTCTTATTTGAGTTTGAGAGGGTAATCTCAACATAGTTAATTGGTCTGAATCAGGTATTTATTTGCGAGATTAATTTAAGTATTTCTTTCCTTAAGTTTAACAGCGATCGCTTTTTCAGATTGGGAAATTTTCTCTGAAGCTTTCTATGCTGACAATTTTTCTAACAAAGATTAGGAATTATAGTTTTTATTTGGCTCTATTGTCACAAAAAAACTTCTTTCCATAGAGCGATTCTCAAGTTTTGTAAAGTTTAGTAGTTGAATCCCCAAACTTTTGGAATTAAGGGCTGAAAAATTATTAGATACAAAGACAGGTTATCTATCGATTTATCTAACTCTGATGAATAAACGATTATTCTTGATTTTTATCTGTAGCCTTGGCTTAATTATAGTAAGCAATTTCATCAATCATGAGAATCAGCAATTATATGGTACATCTCTAGATACAGCCTCTATCCAAAAACATCTATTAGCGCAGAATGAAACAGAACTAGAATACCTGATTTTAGGGCAAAAAATCCCCCTCACTCTCAAACAAGATACAACAGCAGTTGTCTTCAAACCGCAAAAAAAAGATCGTGGTAATAGTGGTCAACCCTATCATATTCAGTTACAAGAACATCTTAGCGTAGGCGATCGCGCTTCGGAAAGAAAATCAGAAGTTGAAATAACTCCTCTAGGACAGAATTATGCTCTAGTAAAACTAGCGGTAGAAGATCAAGACATTTCTGTCATTGAAACCGAAATCCAGAAACAAGATTATGTAAAAGAAGTCTTACCAGTACTGACTCTAAGTAACAGTGATTCCTCCACAGCTAGAGATATCATCTTACCTAACGAGATAATAGTGAGTTTTGATGGGAAAATATCAGAAGCAGAGCGGGAGGCTATTTTAAAAGAAAACAACTTAGAGTTAATTCGTCCAGTTCGTTTTTCTTCCAACTTATATATAGTCAAGTCTTTAACAGCTTCGGGTGTTGAGGTCTTAAAAGTTGCTAATGAATTAAACGCAGTAACTTCTATTTCTACCGCAGCACCGAATTTTATTGAGACATTTATTGAAGAAATCTCTCTTCTAGATCCTTTCCACCCTCCTCTATCCCAACGAACGTCCCTCTATCGCCCCAAAACGGTTTCTCGAAATGAGCAAGAGCATCTAGCTTTTCGTCCTGATTATGATTCTTTATTAGGGATACAATGGCATCTTAAAAGTAGTCGGTTAAAGTCTTGTTTAAATAGTGTTAAAACTAAAACCATAGATACTATTACTATTACCCAATGCAGCAAAGATCACAATTTAGCTCATCGTGATGATAATAGTCGCACTGATGTAAGGGCGATAGAAAGTTGGAAAGATAGTAATCAAGGAGAAGGGGTAGTAGTAGCAGTAATAGATAGCTTGATTCAATGGGATCATCCTGATTTAATCAATAGCATCTATAAAGTTAGGAATGTAGCTCAGAAATTACCAGGAGAAACTAGAGGTTGGGATTTTGTAGAAGAAGATAACGACACAAGACTCGAACCAGATCAAGTTCATATTATTCGTCATTTTCGTAACGCTTTTATTCTAGATTCTGCCATGATTAAATGGCGTTATCCCCAGACCTTTTCTGAGTTGAAACAGAAATATCCTCAAACTTCAGAAGCCAAAATTATTAGAACAATTCGCCAAGGATTAGTCAACGAAGTAGCAGGGCGTTCCTTTCACGGTACAACAGTAGCAGGAGTAATTGCAGCAAATCCTCAAGATAATCAAGGAGTGTATGGAGTAGCACCCAAGGCAAAGATATTACCTATTACTGCTGGTGATGGTCAATTTAGTGCAGTAAATTTGATTGAGTCCATTGGCTACGCGGAAACAAGAGGAGCAGATATTATCAATCTGAGTTTAGGTCGTAAACTACCTAACTTATTGGTAATTCAAAGAATTCAACAGCTATTACAAGCCAATCCCAATGTAGTGATAGTAGCAGCATCAGGAAATAATGGCAGCAATCAAATTGATTATCTTGCTGCTATTCCTGGTGTTATTGCGGTGGGTGCTACTAATATGGAAGGATTCCGTCCTAGCTATAGTGATTATGGCTCAGACGCGCTTTATGGAAGTAAATTAACTGTGGTTGCTCCTGGGGGCGATTTTGCGACGCATGGGGCGTTTGGTGGTGTTTTGACTACGGGAGGAACCGCTCAACCGTTACTGATGGATGGGTTGACTATCAAAGGACATTGGGGTCCTAATTGGGATCTACAAGGAAAATATCGTTGGAGTACAGGCACATCTTTCTCTACACCAGTAGTATCAGGAATAGTCGCTTTAATTAAAGGAGAAGATAGAGATAATCGTCTGAATCGGCAAGATATTATTGATATTCTGCAAAAAACCGCTAGTTACGACCAATTAAACCTGAGAAACTCAGAAACAAGATTTTATAACACTGCTAGACCGACTAATTTTAATTCCCCAGAAGAGTATTTCTTTGGTGCTGGTTTAGTTAATGCAGAAGCAGCAGTAGAGGAGGCAAAAGCAAGATTGTATCTTAAACAAAGTAGTTTGATTGTAGGACATCCTAAGTAATTAATTTAAAATCTGATGACAAACTATCATGATTACTCACCACAACATGATTAAATTAATCTCTCAAAGCGTAATCGCCTTAACTTTGATTCTGGGACAGGCTTCTGCTTTCAAAGCAATACCTTTATCTGAAGCCAAACTCAATTCATACGCCCAAGCAAATACTACTGAGCCAGAAAAACTAGCCACTGCTAATAGATTATTGGAAGAAGGATTGAAGCTATTTCAACAAGGGACAAAAGAATCACTATTACAAGCTCTTGAAAAATTCCAACAAGCCTTACCTCTATATCAAGCTGTAAAACAATCTCAGACAGAAGCAATAACACTATTGAGAATTGGTCGATGTTACGATTTATTAGGAGACAAGCAAAAGGCATTAGAATACTTTAACCAAGCTTTACCTCTTTCTAGCTCTGTCGGCGATCGCAAAGTCGAAGCTGAAACTCTCAGTAATATTGGTAGTATTTATAATGATTTAGGAGAAAATCAAAAAGCATTAGAATACTTTAACCAAGCTTTACCTCTTTCTCGCTCCATAACCGATCGCACAATCGAAGCTACTATTCTGACTCGTATTGGTGTTGCCTATAATGATTTAGGAGAAAATCAGAAGGCATTAGAATACTTTAACCAAGCTTTACCTCTTTCTCGCTCTGTCGGCGATGGCACAGTCGAAGCTCGTATTCTCAGTAATATTGGTGCTATCTATCATGAGTTAGGAGAGAAGCAAAAGGCGTTAGATTATTACCACCAAGCTTTACCTCTTTCTCGCTCTGTCAACGGTCGCCGAATAGAAGCTACTACTCTCAGTAATATTGGTGCTATCTATCATGAGTTAGGAGAGAAGCAAAAGGCGTTAGATTACTTCAACCAAGCTTTACCCCTTTCTCGTTCTGTGGGCGATCGCCGAATGGAAGCTATTACTCTTAATAATATTGCTGCGGTTTATAATGATTTAGAAAAGAAGCAAAAGGCGTTAGATTACTACCACCAATCTTTACCTCTTTCTCGCTCTATAGGCAATCGCCAAGGACAAGCTCGTACTCTCAATAACATTGGTGCTGTTTATCATGAGTTAGGAGAGAAGCAAAAGGCGTTAGATTACTATCACCAAGCTTTACCGATTTTTCGTTCTATAGGAGAACCCACAGGACAAGCTCGTACTCTCAATAATATTGGTGCTGTCTATCATGAGTTAGGAGAGAAGCAAAAGGTCTTAGATTACTTCAACCAAGCTTTACCGATTTTGCAGGCATTAGGAGATCTCAGTGGGGAAGCTATTACTCTTAATAATATTAGTGTCATCAACTACAATCGCAAAAATTACTTCTTAGCATTACAAAACATCAATCAAGCTATAGAAATTGTAGAGGGAATTCGCAGCAACATTGTGAGCAGCGATTTCAAAGCTTCCTATTTTTCTATAGTAGAAGGCTATTACAAACTAAAAACAGCAATCTTGATGGAATTACATCAACAACATCCCCATCATGGTTACAATATTTTGGCTTTTGAAAATAGCGAACAAGGTAAAGCTAGAAGTCTTTTAGAATTATTAGAAGAAGCTAATATTGATATTCGTCAAGGTGTTACACCTGAGTTAGTTGCTCAAGAAAAAGAGCTACAAAACAAATTAGATGCCATAGAACAAAGCAGAATCAGTTTATGTCTTCAAGACTGTAGTGAAACAAAGCTTAATCAACTAGAAACAGAAAGAACCAAGATTTTAGAACAGTATAAACAGATACAAGCTAACATTCGTGCTAATAGCCCAGAATATGCCGAATTAACTCAACCCCAACCGATTAATCTTCAACAATTACAACAACTCCTCGATAAAGATACAGTATTGTGGCAATATTCTTTAGGGCAAGGTCGTAGTTATGTTTGGGTAATATCTCAAGACAATTTCATCAGCTATGAGTTAGCATCCATTGGAAAAATTGAATCTCTAGCCAGGGAATATCAATATCTGTTGCAAGATACTAAACAACCTGAAGAATTAATTTCTATAGGCAAAAAATTGAGCAAACTAATTCTACCAACCATTGATGAAGCCACAGAAAAACCCAGGGTAGTAATAGTAGCTGATGGTGTTTTGCAATATGTTCCTTTTGCCAGTCTTCCCATAGAAAATAATCAGCTATTATCTGATACTCATCCAATAGTTAATCTTCCTTCTAGTTCCGTATTAGCTCGTTTGCGAACTAATCAAAAACAGAGAAGACCAGCCCCGAAACAATTAGCGATACTGGCAGACCCCGTTTTTAGTAAAAGCGATCTTCGTTTGCCTCAAAAACAAGCCTCTGGCACAGAAGATTTAGGTTACGATCCTCTCAGAAATACTCTAACAAGTTTCGATTTACAATTAGCTCGTCTTCCAGGGACGAGAAGAGAAGCTGAATCTATACTAGGTTTTGTTCCCGAACTAGGAGCAACTTCGGTATTTGATTTTGATGCTAATTTAGAATTCGCTACCAGCCCAGAATTAGGTAACTACAGTATTGTCCATTTTGCGACCCATGGTATTCTTAACAGCCAACAACCAGAATTATCAGGAATAGTTTTATCTTTATTTGATGAACAAGGAAATCCCCAAAATGGTTTTTTGCGTCTGCATGAAGTATTTAACCTGGAGCTTCCCGCCGAGTTAGTAGTGTTAAGTGCTTGTGAAACAGGATTAGGGAAACAGATAAGAGGAGAAGGCTTGGTAGGTTTAACCAGAGGTTTTATGTATGCAGGAGCAACAAGAGTCTTAGTAAGTCTCTGGAAAGTAGATGATGCTGCTACCGCAGAATTTATGAGCTATTTTTATCGTTTAATGTTGCAAAATGGTTTAACTCCAGCAAGAGCATTAAACGCTACACAAAGATATATGCAACAACATCCCCAATGGAATCATCCTTATTATTGGGCTGCTTTTACTCTTCAAGGAGATTGGATGGGTTGGAACTCTGAGAGTTTTGCTTCATTTTTTTGAGCTATTCCTACTGTGTTGTTTTTAACCGACACGATAACCAGTTAAATTGTAGAATTGCGTAAAATTTTAACTACTTTGTCCCAATGAAACTAATATCCTGGTCATTTCTCAGTTTATTTTTCGTCCCTACATCCATTGTGCCAGCCTTCGCCCAAATTACTACTGATGGCAGTACCAATACTACTTTAACTCCTACCGATAATGGAATAAGAATAGATGATGGAGAACGCGCTGGCGGTAACTTATTTCACAGTTTTGGAGAATTTTCCGTACCTACAGGAAGTGAAGCTTTCTTTAACAATGCTAATAATATAGTTAACATCTTTTCTCGCGTTACAGGCGGAAATATCTCCAATATTGATGGATTGATTCGTGCTAATGGTGGAGCGAATTTATTTTTAATTAATCCTGCTGGTATTTTGTTTGGTGAAGGTGCAAGATTAGATATTGGTGGTTCATTTTATGGCAGTACCGCCAATAGTATTTTATTTCCTGATGGAATAGAATTTAGCGCGATAAATTTAGATAATTCTCCTTTATTGACTATTAATGCCCCTATTGGTTTAAATTTTCGGGATAATCCTGGTTTAATTGCCGTCAATGGTAGTAATCTGCAAGTAGATAACGGACAGGCTTTAAGCCTGGTGGGTGGGGATGTGTTCTTAGATGGTGCTTCCTTACAGGCATCAGGAGGTAGAGTTGAGTTAGGAGGAGTCAGCAGCGAAGGAATAGTAGAGTTGAATATCCTACAGTCAGAAGGGACATCAGAGTTGGCTTCTTTGAATTTTCCTACTGATGTAGAGGGAGCAGAAATATATCTAATTAATGGAACTTTGGTTAATGTTGTGGCAGAAGACGGTGGTAGTATCGCTCTCAATGGCAGCAATGTAAATCTACTAAGAAGTAGTAGTCTGCAAGCTGGAATAGCGGAAGGACAAGGCACACCTTCCAGCCAAGCAGGAAATATTACAATAAATGCGGAAAACAGAGTGGTTATTGATGGTACAGGAACATTCGACAGCTTTTTGGTCACTGGTGCATTTAACCAAGTAGCAGATGGAGCTACGGGTAACGCTGGTAACATCGAGATTAATCCAAGTAATGGTAATGTTGAGGTAACTCAAGAGTTAACTAATTTTAGATGAACATTCAACAGTTCGGTCACTGGTGCATTTAACCAAGTAGCGGATGGAGCTACGGGTAACGCTGGTAACATCGAGATTAATGCAAGTAATGTTGAGGTAACTAATGGCGGTCAACTCAATACTAGTACTCTGGGTACGGGAAATTCTGGCACAATCCAAATCAATGCTACAGGTAGAGTAGTGTTTGATTCCTCCAGTTCAGCAGAGAGCCTAGTGGGAGAGAATGGGGTAGGCAATTCAGGTGGTATTCAAATCCAAGCAGCTAATGTGGAGATTACCGATGGGGCGCAACTGACTACTACTACTCTGGGTAGGGGAGATTCAAGTTTGATTGATATTAGTGCTACTGATACAGTGGTGTTTGATTCCTCCAGTTCAGCAGTGAGCCTAGTGGGAGAGAATGGGGTAGGCAATTCAGGTGGTATTGAAATCCAAGCAGCTAATGTGGAGATTACCGATAGGGCGCAACTGACTACCACTACTCTGGGTAGGGGAAATTCAGGTTTGATTGATATTACTGCTACTGATACAGTGAGGTTTGATTCCTCCAGTTCAGCAGTGAGCCTAGTGGGAGAAAATGGGGTAGGCAATTCAGGTGGTATTGAAATCCAAGCAGCTAATGTGGAGATTACCGATAGGGCGCAACTGACTACTACTAATCTGGGTAGGGGGGATTCGGGTTTGATTGATATTACTGCTACTGATACTATCCTCTTGGATGGACGGACGAGGGATGGATTCGGGGGTTTCCCTGCTTTGGTTAGAACAGGAGCATTAGGTGATGCAGTAGAAATCCCAGAAAATAATACCAATAATCCTAGTGATTTTGCTGCAACAGTAGCATTAAGTAGTGGAGAACAAATCCAAATTGGTACGACTAACCTAACTCGCACCAATGAAGGGCAAATTCAAATTACTAGCAGTAATTTTGGTGGGGGCAATACACTTTTCGACTTTAGAGTCACCATTACGAATAATAGTATTGATGGGAATGATACTATTTCTGTTTCTGTGGAACATAGACCCCCTGGTGGCGGTGGCATATCTCCTATTACAACAACCATAACAATTACTCTGACCCCAATTAATAGTGATACAGATTCTGTGCCTCAAGAGAACAGGGATGGATTGGGTAATGGGGCTGATACGGTTTCTGTGCCTCAAGAGGACAAGGATCGATTAGGTAATAGCATAATTACTAGTTGGGTTGGACAAGATGCTTGTACTTCTGATGCAGGAGCATCTGGGTTAGTGCTTAAAGGTAACGGAGGAGTCCCACCAGCACCCAATTTACCTTTAAATGCTGAATTACTGCTTGGTGATAGCAAACCTATCACGCCTAATATTTCTCAGGTCAATAATCAGCAAACAACCCAGAATAATACATTTCAAGTTCAACCAGTTAAAACATCTGTTGGAGATATTTATCCAGCCAGAGGAATCATGAAAACTGAAGATGGCAGAGTGATTTTAACTGCTTATCCCACTGGCAATAATACAGTTCGGGTTGCTAGGGATGCAGCAAATTGTCATCAAATACAATAGCAATGACTGATTCAAAGGTTATACTCATAAGTACCCGATGTACGATTAATTTAACATTTGGTGGAGGTAGGCAATAGGCAATAGGCAATAGGCAATAGGGAAATATAACCTCGTTATCAATATACAAATAATTTTGCCTACCTACATATCTTGCACCTTAAACCCATACAGCTACCACACTCAAGTTTCGCGGATTAAACAATCAGTCTATTTTAATAGACTACAAATTTGTTGAACCTCCCATCGCTAAAAGCGAGGGATTCCCTTTGAGACTCTTAAGCAAACTTAAATAGAAATGGTATTAGTCCTCTTGAGAGAACACAGGTAGTATCAGCCAAGAAATTGATTTTAAGATGATGTATCCCACTGATGCAAGAATTGATTTCTATGCAATTGCTTCTTTAAGACTCTTACAAAACTCCCCAATAGCTTGTAAACCTTCTTCTGGACTTCCTTGGGATAAACGCTTAACTAAGGCACTACCCACAATAGCAGCATCAGCACCCCAGTCTTTAACCTGTTTTGCTTGTTCAGGGGAAGAGATACCAAAACCCACACCAATAGGTTTATCAGTTACTTTGCGTAAATCTAAAAGTAAATCTTTCACTCTTGTACCCATCTGAGTACGCATTCCTGTAACACCAGTGACAGAGACAAGATAAATAAAGCCTTGAGACTTAGCAGCTATCGCTTCTATCCGTTCCTGAGAACTAGTAGGAGCAACTAACAGTGTAACTTCTATTCCCATTTTTTGTGCAGTTTCCAGCAAAATTTCTGCTTCTTCTAGAGGGAGATCGGGTACAATTAACCCCTTGACCCCTGCGGATTTAATTTGCTGTAAAAAAGCTTCGAGTCCTCGGTAATAAATTGGATTATAGTAAGTGAAGAGAATAATCGGAACATCAATCTTACTGCTAGTTTCTCGAACAATATTTAAGACATCTTCTAACTTTACTCCCTTTTCCAAGGCTCTAGTCGCAGCAGCTTGAATTGTGGGACCATCTGCGAGAGGATCCGAATAAGGTACACCAAGTTCGATCACATCTGCGCCATTTTCTGCTAATACTTGTAGGGCTTTCCCTGTCGTCTCTAGATCAGGATCACCAGCAGTAATAAAAGGAATCAAAGCGCATTGATTATGAGATTTTAACTGGTTAAGGCGATCGCCAACAGAAGTCATAGTAAACATATTTTTCTAACAAGCCTGATAATTATACATCTGGTGGTAGGTGATTCATAATTCATCATTTACCATTCATCATTTATTAGGGAGTGATTGCTGACGGGGAGACAACCGCCAAAATCCATATATGACAAGGTACTTATTAGCTTTCGTACCTCAGTAAAAATATCAGTTAAATTAACTTAATATTCAACTTTTTATTAAGCAAAAACGCTACCGTAGCTGATTTAATCTATTGCCTCTTGCACCTGTTACTAAGTTCACCGTTACTTTTGAGAAACGGTCTAACAATCAACAAAATATTAAATATTAAAGGCTCAATGATTTAACTAATTCATTAAAAGGTTGCCAGTTATCTTCTTCAGTAATAGATTGCCAAACTGACTCAATAAGAGGACGAATCAAATATACTTGAGGATTATAAACATTCAAGCGATCGCCTACTTTTTCCATTTCTGACTGAGATAATTTATTTAAGCATTTATGATACAAAGTTTTCCATTCTTCACTAATTTCAGCAGCAAAAGTAGCATTCTCTAAAATCAAATTACTATGTTCGCGCCAGCCATAATTAAATCCTTGAGCTAACTCGGCAAAAAAGCCACCATAAATAATATCTGTATTGCGCAATAAATTAATAGTAGCTGTTAACAACTCTTCTGCTTCAGGAGTAAAGATCCCATCAAAACCCAATCGCTGTAACATCAACTGTTGATGAGTAGAGCTATAGCAATCATCAAATTGGGCTAATCCTGCTTCCAAATCCGATTCTGAAATTACAGCACTTAATGGAGCTTGTAACATCTCCAAATTTAACTTACAAATAAAAGGTTGATTCCCATAACTGTAGCGTCTTCCATAGTCAAAATATGCAGCAGTAAACTGGGGTTCATAAGTAGGAATAAAAGCATAGGGACCATAGTCAAAACTTTCCCCAGTAATAGACATATTATCTGTATTTAAAACACCATGACAAAAACCAGCAGCCATCCATTGTGCTGTTAACTTTGCCACCCTCTCTACCAATTCACTATAAAATAAAGCATATTTGGCTTCTGTATCAGGAATCTGAGGATAATATACCCCAATTACCCGATCTAGCAGTTTCTTAATTAAATCAGGACGCTTTATATGATGTAGCCTTTCAAAAGTACCAAAACGAATATGGGAACGGCTAAACCTTATCATTACAGAAGAACGAGTAGGAGATGGTTCATCACCACGCCATAAAGATTCTCCTGTCTCAATCATACTCAAACACCGAGAAGTACGAACCCCTAAACGATGTAAAGCTTCTGCTGCTAATACCTCTCTCACACCCCCTTTTAGAGTTAACCTTCCATCCGCAGTACGAGAATAGGGAGTTTGACCCGAACCTTTTGTGCCAAAATCATATAGTTCCCCGTCTGTACCCCTTACCTGTCCATAAAGAAAACCTCTACCATCCCCTAGAAAGGGGTTATACTTTCCAAATTGATAACCGTGGTAGCGTAAGGCTAAAAAAGGTCTAACTCCCTGAAATTTGCCAAAAGCTTCTATAAAATGGCGGTCGCTGACTAATTCTGAGTCTAATCCCATAATAGGCAATAGGCGATCGTTTCTAAACCGCAAGATGTGCTGAGGAAAGTCGGCTGCTGCTACAATATCGTAATAATCTTCTCCCAGATAGTTTTCTACTTCTGGTTCGTATTCAAGATTTAAAAAAGGATTTAGTGCGAGGGGAAATTGGTTCATCGGTCATCAAATTAAGCAGGCTTTAAAATACACCATAAAATATTTAACAATAGTTAACAACAAAAAAAGCATCCCCCTGGATGCTTCAAATTGTAATTTAAAATATCCTTGATTTATCTAAATCCTACTGCTGCTTGCCAAACAAAAGCTAATAAAAGGAAAAATAAGGGAATCAAGGGTAATACATCAACCAAAGGACTAAATGCTTGATAAGCTTCTGGCAATTCTGCCAATAGCACTGTTAGTTCCATATATCGCTCTACCTTCCTAGTATTTTTTTAAAAGATAGTAGCAATAGTATCATGAAAAATGCGCCCGCTTCGACCAGCAGACGCACCCAATTAATAATTTAGATTGTACTCAATTAGTAAGTTTCTACGTGCCAGCGATGTTCTTTCTTCATCTGCTTACGGTAGGTAGTCCAATCTACATCATTCTTACTAGCAGCAGCACTTAAAGCCTCATCAATACCGTCTTCCATACCTTTCAAACCACAAATGTAAGTGTGAGTTTTAGGATTTTGGATCAATGCCCACAACTCATCAGCGCGTTCGGCAATTTTGTGTTGAATGTACATCTTACCGCCTTCAGAATTTTTCTGCTCGCGACTGATGGCGTAATCCAGACGGAAGTTATCAGGATATTTCTCTACCATTGCTTCTAAGTCTTCTTGGTAAAGAATATTAGGAGTTTTAGGAATGCCGAAGAACAACCAAGCTAAACCTTTAAAGTTATAGTCTGGATTGAGTTCCCCTTCTTTAAACATCCGCCATAAGTAAGCACGGAAAGGAGCAATACCAGTACCAGTAGCAATCATAATAATGTTGGCATCTTCATCATCGGGTAACAGCATTTCTTTACCCACAGGACCAGTAATTGCTACATCATCTCCTGGTTTGAGATTGCACAAGTAACTAGAGCAAACCCCTTCTACTAGTTCTCCTGTTTCAGGATGCTTATACTCTAATTTTCTGACACACAAAGAAACGGTTTTATCATCTAAATTGTCTCCATGACGAGTAGAAGCAATAGAGTATAGCCTTAACTTGTGAGCATTACCTTTATCATCAGTACCAGGAGGAATAATGCCAATACTTTGACCTTCTACATAGTGTAAATCTCCACCAGAAAGATCAAAAGTCATGTGACGACAAGTTCCGATTCCTCCTTCGTCAACTAAATCATAAATATCTATACACTTACCAATGAAAGGATTTTTAGGACGGTAGATATTAACTGGTATTTTTGTATTAGCTTTCGCTTGAGTCATTGATTTGCTTTTTTTGTTTTGATTCGGTTGTTGTGTTGCGGAATTACTGACTTCTGCGGTGCTACCATTATTGAGAGGTTTGATACTGACAATTTGACCACCCAAACGGTTAATGCGTCGCATTTCTTGAGTCATACGATTGTATGGCACAGTAATAAATTGACTACCACTGTTGCGAATCGAATAGTTCAAGTTGCTTTTACCATTTTGAGATAAGCCAACTACTTCATACACAAACATACGATTGTTGTATCGTGTACTATTAGAACCCCCTGTTGCGCTTGAATTGTACATGATTCTTAATATATCCTCCAATTTGCTAAAAATGCCCCTTGTATCAAAATTTACCAAAACCACATCCCAGAGCCAAGATTTTATTTGGAGTGAGAGTATGAGATGTTCTGACTCGATAATGGAGCATTAATAGCCTATCATTGGAAGGGTATACCTAGTTACAATTAAGATAGCTCTCCTGATTCATGGTTAGATTAGAAAGGCAGTAATTATCCATCTAGTTCAGGTTATCGAAACTAAAATGTCTAGATTGTTACAAAGAAGTCAATTTTAGTTTTTTTTAAGCCTTAATTTGAGTTTACAATTTTACTCTTGTAGAGTGGGTATAGCTTCTGGTAAACTTTGTCAAAGTTAGTAGTTAGTATTAGATACTTGCTTAAAAAGCCCTTAGTCGAATGTTACAACAACATAATCTTGACCTAGCTCACTGCTTTTTTTAATATCAGATTGAAAGAAAAGCTTGAGATTTATAGATAGATTAATGAGATAATTTGACTTGGACTTGATTAATAACTATGGTTTAAATCATTTTTGTAAAAGAGGGAAGTTATGACTGGCGATTTTGACCGCGTGATACTCATTGGAGTAGCAGGGGATTCTGGATGTGGTAAATCGACTTTTCTTCGTCGTTTGACTGATTTGTTTGGCGAAGAGTTTATGACCGTTATTTGTTTAGACGACTATCATAGTCTAGATCGTAAGGGTAGAAAAGCAGCAGGTGTTACAGCTTTAAACCCCAAAGCTAATAATTTTGATTTGATGTACGAGCAAATCAAAGCCCTTAAAGAAGGAAAAGCTATTGAAAAACCAATTTATAATCACGAAACAGGAGAAATCGATCCTCCAGAAACAGTAGAACCTAACAAGGTTATCGTAGTTGAAGGATTACACCCTATATATGACGAGAGAGTTCGTGGCTTATTAGACTTTAGCGTCTATCTCGACATCAGCGACGAAGTAAAAATTCAGTGGAAAATTCAACGAGATATGGCAGAAAGAGGTCACACCTATGAAGATGTGCTAGCCTCAATCAATGCTAGAAAGCCTGACTTTACCGCTTACATTGAACCACAAAAAGAGTTTGCTGATGTAGTAATTCAAGTCTTACCTACTAAGTTGGTAAATGATAAAGAAAGTAAACTACTAAGAGTACGTCTAGTTCAAAAAGAAGGTATCGAAAACTTTGAGACTGTCTATCTATTCGACGAAGGTTCTACTATTGACTGGCGACCTTGTGGACGTAAACTAACCTGTGCTTATCCTGGTATTAAAATGTACTATGGTCCAGATAGCTTTATGGGTAACGAAGTTTCCATCCTAGAAGTAGATGGTCAATTCGACAATCTTGAAGAAATGATTTATCTCGAAAGCCACCTCAGCCGAACTGGTACTAAGCACTACGGAGAAATGACAGAATTACTCCTTCAACACAAAGAGTATCCAGGTTCTAACAATGGTACTGGTTTGTTCCAAGTACTAGTAGGACTCAAAATGCGTGAGACTTACGAGAAACTCACACAAGTTAAAGAACCTGCTGCTGTGTAAAGTTGGATTAACGACTCAGGTATTTTTAAAATTATGATGACAAGAGCTATTAATAGCTCTCTTTTTTTTGATAAAACCTGATTCTCACATTTTTCCCCCACACAGCCCACACTCTATCATCAATATTTTATATTTAATTTCATCCAGCTACTTAACTATATTGAATTATGATCTACTCATTGCCGACAATTATTGCCCTGGATTTTGATGGAGTAATCTGTGATGGTTTAAAGGAATATTTTGCCACGACCAAACGAGCTTATGAGCAAATTTGGCAACAAAACCTTGAACAAAACTTACAGAAACTAGAAATAAGTTTTTATAAACTACGCCCTGTAATTGAAACGGGTTGGGAAATGCCAGTTTTATTACGAGCTATAATCCTGGAAATAGATGAATCAGAAATACTGACATCTTGGAATTTAGTTAGAGATCAAATAGTTGCTACAGAAAAATTAGATACTAAACTAGTTGGTAACACTTTAGATTCTATGAGAGATGATTGGATTACTGATGATTTAACTAGCTGGTTAGAATTACATCGTTTTTATCCTGGTATTTTAGAAATAGTAACCAAAATTATTAGCTCTTCTAGCGAACTATATATAGTTACAACCAAAGAAGGTAGATTTGTTCAACAACTATTACAGCAGCAAGAAATTTCTCTACCAAGAGATAAAATTATTGGTAAAGAATCAAAACGTCCCAAGTATGAAACTCTCCGATTATTACGAGATAACAGCCAAAACCCAGATGTAAGTTTTTGGTTTGTCGAAGATAGATTACCAGCCTTACAACTAGTTAAAGAACAACCAGACTTAAAACCCATAGTTAAATTATTTATGGCTGACTGGGGATATAATATAGAACGAGATCGCCTAATCGCCTCGAACGACCCAGATCTTGAATTAATCTCTCTAGAAGAATTGACACAAAAATTTTAAATCAATATGAAAACACTAATCAAATTGAAAATTGAAAAATTTGAAGAACAAGGGCAAGAGTATTTTGTCGCAACTAGCGATGAATTACAAGGATTAGTTGCTGAAGGAGAAACTGTAGAGAAAGTGATAGAAATTGCCGAGGATGTTGCTCGTACCTTGCTGGAACTTGAACAAGAAAATAAATTTAAAGATTTCGCGATCCATTTTGGATTTGATTTGGCATATTATCACTTTACCGCTTAGAGGGCGATCGCGTTTTTGGCTTCAATGGGTGTAGGGTTATGGTTATCTGCTCTTAATGTTCAGTATAGAGATTTTCGTTACATCGTTCCTTTTATTATTCAGTATAGAGTATCCAAAATATAGAGATATCCCGTCTGGCAGCAATGGAACAAGAGTCAGAAAAAATGGTACAAGGAGAATTAGAAGTCTATTGATAATAAAATCATGAAGCGCGTTATCGATTTACCAGACGAATTAGCTCAAAGCCTAGATACTTATTTACAAGAACATCCAGAGGAAACTTTTTTTAGTCTCGTTAAGGAAGCTTTAGAAAATAAACTAACATCTTCAGAAACGATACCGACTTGGGAAGAAACTTTAAAACGAATTGAAGCACGAAGAAAAAAAATTCATGGGCGGACTGGCGGAAAACCTTTCAAGCCATCTGTGACTGAAATTATCCATCAAATGCGAGAAGAAAGAGATGAACAATTGATGCAAGCTTGTTTTCCTCAAGAAGAGGAAAAATAATGCCAGAAATTATTTGTGTTGATGCTAACTTTATCGTGCGTTTGCTATCAGCTCCTCCTAATGCAATTTCTTATAATAATTTATGGCGACAATGGAAAACCGTAGGTAATCAAATTATTGCTCCGACAATATATTGCTACGAAGTTACTAATGTCTTCCATCGCATGAGTTTAGCAGGGCAAATTTTACCTGAAGAAGCAGAACAGTTACTAGAATCCGCTTTAAATTTAGGAATTACCTTGTATGGTGACAAAGCTTTGCATCAAAGGGCTTTAATCTTAGCCAGAAGTTTGAATCTTTCTGCTGCTTACGATGCTCATTACCTTGCTCTATCAGAGAGATTCAATGCTGAATTTTACACTTCCGACCGAAGATTATTTAACACCGTAAAAGATACTTTCTCTTGGATTAATCTAGTTACGTGAAGTATCACCTTGTGTAAAAATATCCTCAGTTAAACACTCTGCAACAAAAGCTCCATCTTCTTCTTGGGATACTTCAAATACAATAATATTTTTCACATTTGTAGTCTCCGAAAATTAGAGACAAACACGATCATTTCTTATTATATCTAGCTCGCGCGATCGCAGTTAGGCAAAAAAAATGATCATAAATTTAAAGATTTCGCGCTCGATTTTGGATTCGATTTGGGTACTTTAACAATGACAGGGATCAAATCACTGACAAAACCCATTATTTATGTATGGTCGAATCCTCTAGTAACAATTCACAGAGAAGACAAAACACTCAAAAGCGTGTAACCTTTTATACGCTAATTACTTAAATTAATTTGTATTTGATCTCAGAAAATTCTCTTAATAGATAATGAGCCAAGAATTAATTATTGAAGCTGGTCGCACGGAAAGGCAATATTGGAAAGATATTTGGCGTTATCGAGAGTTATTTTATTTTCTGGCTTGGCGAGATATATTAGTACGTTACAAACAAACTATTATTGGTATAGCCTGGGCATTACTCAGACCATTTTTGACCACACTAGTTTTTACCCTAGTATTTAGCAAATTAGCCAAACTCCCTTCAGAAGGTGCGCCCTATCCTATATTAGTTTTTGCAGGAATGCTTCCCTGGCAATTTTTTGCCAATGCTTTAGCAGAATGTAGCAACAGCTTAATTACTAACGCTAATCTGATTTCTAAAGTTTATTTTCCCCGTTTAATAGTACCCATCAGCGCAGTGATAGTCAGTTTTGTAGATTTTTTAATTTCTGGAATGATTTTACTGGGGTTAATGGCTTGGTATGATTTTGTCCCGAGTTGGCGTATTATAACTTTACCGCTTTTTATTGCGATCGCGTTTTTGGCTTCAATGGGTGTAGGGTTATGGTTATCTGCTCTTAATGTTCAGTATAGAGATTTTCGTTACATCGTTCCTTTTATTATTCAGTTTGGCTTGTATATCTCTCCTGTAGGTTTTAGTAGTAATATTGTCCCCGAACAATGGCGATGGTTATACTCTCTCAATCCAATGGTAGGAGTTATCGACGGTTTTCGATGGGCAATTATTGGCGGAGATATTCAGATTTACTGGTTAGGTTTTAGTCTTTCTCTGGGTTTAGTAGTTTTTCTGTTTACTACTGGTGTTTGGTATTTCCGTAGAATGGAACGAACTTTTGCTGATGTAATTTAGTCTTGACTATATCTTTGATAATTATTCTGTCCCAAGATTATAGTCTATATATCTCTGAATACATATTCATTCATAAGAGATCGCCTTTACCAGTACTCAGCAAAAAAAAACTCTCCCAGATGATCGCTTTTAACTAACAATTGGGCATCCTAGTGATGAAGCTCACATAAAGTTACTGTAAAGTTTAGTAATAGCGTGTCTGATACTATCATTAGGGTCGAAAATCTCGGTAAAAAGTATATCATCTCCCATCAACAAGAAGGGCGATCGAATTACACTGCTTTACGAGATGTGATTGCTAATGGTGCTAAGTCTTTAATCAAAAGATTTACTCAACCTCCTCCAGAAAAACTCGACAAAGAAGAGTTTTGGGCGTTAAAAGATGTATCCTTTGAAATCAAACAAGGAGATGTAGTTGGTATCATTGGGCGCAATGGCGCAGGAAAATCAACCCTACTCAAAATTTTAAGTCGCATTACCGAACCCACTACAGGGCGCATTTCTATTAAAGGAAGAGTCGCCAGTCTCTTAGAAGTAGGTACGGGTTTTCATCCAGAGTTGACTGGTAGAGAAAACATCTATCTCAATGGTGCAATTCTAGGGATGAGTCGAGTAGAGATTAAAAAGAAGTTTGATGAGATAGTTGCGTTTGCAGAGGTAGAAAAGTTTTTAGATACTCCTGTTAAGAGATATTCATCGGGAATGTATGTACGTTTAGCGTTTGCAGTAGCAGCCCATCTTGAACCAGAAATTTTAGTAGTAGATGAAGTACTAGCAGTTGGTGATGCTGCGTTTCAGAAAAAATGTCTAGGAAAAATGGGAGATGTGGCAACCAAGGAAGGAAGAACCGTTTTATTTGTTAGTCATAATATGGGAACGATTAAATCCTTATGCAATTCTGGTGTTCTTCTTAATAAAGGAAATTTAGTTAAACATGGCATTACCTCTGAAATTGTTGATTCTTATCTTCTATCTGATATGGGTAAAAACAGAGAGCAAGGTGAGATTTATTGGTTAGATAGCAAGACAGCACCTGGTGGTAAGGAAATGCGCCTGATATCTATCCGTCTACTTAATCACAGATATGAAGTTCAATATAATTTTGATAGTGAACAGCTCATTCATATAGAAATTTCTTACAAGCTTTTTGAAGTAGTAAGAGGAATGAGAATGATTCTTCAAGTAATTAATTCTGAAGGAGTTCTCGCTTTTGCTTCTACGGATCATGCTTTTCGGGAAGAAGAATCAAAACCAGGTGAATATCATACTATCTGTACTATTCCTCCCTATTTACTAAATTCAGGATTGTACTTTATTAAAATCCATTCTGGATGTCCAGGGGTAAAAGTTTTGATTCAAGGACAAGAATTTTTGAATTTTTTTATTGAAAAAAGTATTCATCACGGTTCTTTGTTTTCGGAAAAATGGCCTGGTGTTGTTGCTCCCAAGCTTAATTGGAATACTAAGTTAATAACAAAAATCTAAATATGTTTAACTTAAAACAAATTATATTTAAGAAAAAATATCAAAAAATATTTAATAATATTGATATATATCCCGATGATATTTTTTTAGTGTCTTACCCAAAATCGGGAAATACATGGCTTCGATTTTTAATTGGTAATTATTTAACAAGCAATAAATGTGATTTTAATAATTCTCATTTAATAATTCCTGATATTCATTTTAATCCAGAAGATTGTAATTATATAAAAAGACCAAGATTTATTAAAAGCCACATACCTTTTACAACTAAATATAATAAAGTTATTTATTTAGTCAGAGATGGCCGTGATGTTGCAGTATCTTATTATTTTTATATGCTTAAATATGGAAAAATACATAAATCAACTAAATTTGAAAATTTTCTTGAAATTTTCAATTCTGGTAATTTAGATAAATATACATTATGGAGCGATCATGTAAAATCTTGGATTACAAATTCATCTAACAATTTTTTTTTATTGACATATGAAGAATTAAAAAAATATCCAATATCATCACTTGCCAATGTTTTAAGTTTTTCGGAAATTGCATTTGATTATAAGCGGATATTATCTGCTGTTAATGCATCAAGTTTTGATGCTATGAAAAAAATAGAGCAAAAGCAACATGATCAAGTTAGTTTATTTGCAAATTCAGATCCAAATATTCAATTTGTTAGAAATGGTGAAATAGGAGAATGGAAAAAGTTTTTCACTACTGAATCTGTTGAAAATTTTATAAATATTCATGGTGATGCTCTTAAAATGTTAAGTTATATATAATTTCTTATTTCAAATAATATATAAATACTATGTATATCAGAAGTCCTCTTACTGAAACAAATAATATTAGTTTAATTAAAACTATTAGAGTAGATGAATTAATTCAAAAATGGAAAAATAATTTCCAAATAGATATTACCCAAGAACTAAAAAATTATCAAGAAATAAAACTTTATCAATGCAATCAAACAAGACTTAAGTTCTTTTTTCCTTGCGATATTGATGGTTCTGAGACTTTGTACAAACAACTTCAAAAATTTGATTGGTTTTATTTACCAGATAAATGGGAATATAATGTTGCTTTAAATCATTTAAAATTATTAAATTGTAATAGTATTTTAGAAGTTGGATGTGGTGTTGGCTTTTTTGTAAAAGCTTGCATTGATTCTGGTTTTGTAATTAATGGAATAGAGCTTAATAAATTAGCTGTTAATCTCGCTCAAGAAAATAAGCTTCCTGTAAATCATATTACTTTACAAGAATTTGCACAATTCCACCCTCAATCTATGGATGCTATTTGTAGCTTTCAAGTATTAGAACATATTTCTGATCCGAAAAGTTTTATTAATAATTGTCTTAAAATATTAAAGTCAGGTGGGAGATTAATTGTATCCGTTCCAAATGCAGAAAGTTTTCTTAAATATCAATATAATTTACTTGATATGCCTCCTCATCATATGACACAATGGTCAGAATTTTCTTTTAGATCACTTGAAAAAATTTTTCCAGTTAAAACAGAAAAAATCATAAAAGAACCTTTAGCGTCATATCATATATCAGGATATGTTGATTCATATAAAAATTATTTAACATCTAGCTTTTATCCAATGAATTTACTTTTTAATCGATTTAGTATTTATTTTTATAAAAAAATATTGAAGGCTGGATTGAGAAAATTTTTAACTGGTCAAAGTTTATATGTTCAATTTTGTAAAATAATATGAATTATCTTAATTTAGGATGTGGAGATCGTTTTCATCAACAATGGACTAATATTGATATTAAATCTGCTAATGACGCAGTAATATCTTATAATATTTGTCAAAAAATTCCTTATCTTGATAATTCATTTGATGCTGTTTATCACTCTCATTTATTAGAACATTTAACAAAACATCAAGCTCAATCGTTTCTTAGAGAATGTTTTCGCGTATTACGCCCTGATGGTACTTTAAGAGTAGTAGTTCCCGATTTAGAACAAATTGTAAAGACATATTTATTAGCTCTTAAAAAAGTTCAATTAGATTTTCAAGAATGGTCTGATAATTATGATTGGATTTTACTAGAAATGTACGATCAGACCGTGAGAAATGATTCTGGTGGAGAAATGGCAAAATATTTATCTAAAGATAATATTATCAACCAAGATTTTATTTTGAAGCGTTGCGGTATTACAGCTAAAAATTTAATAGAAAAATTCCATAAAGAACGAAAAGAAGTGAAAAAAAAATTAACTATAAAAAATAAAATAAAACTTTGGCTTAAACCAATTTATAACTTTGTCTGTTCTTCTAATTATCGTCGAGAGTTATTTCTAAAGTTTATCTTAAAAAATGAATATGATGCTCTTCAAATCGGACGTTTTAGACAAAGTGGCGAAGTGCATCAATGGATGTATGATCGCTATTCCTTAGCACGTCTTTTGGAACAATGTGGTTTAGAGAAGATTACTCAACGTACAGCTTATGATAGCTACATTCCTAATTGGACGAGTTTTAACTTAGATACAGAACCAGATGGCACAATTTACAAACCCGACTCATTATATATGGAAGCTATTAAACCATCTGTATGAAAGTTCTTCAGATTAACTATTCCGATATCTTAGGCGGTGCTGCGATCGCAGGATATCGACTACATCAAGGATTATTATCTCAAGGAATAGACTCAAAATTATTGGTAGATATAGTAAAAACAGATAGCGCTCGCGTTGCCACAATTAACAGGAAACGTAACATAGAAAATTTAGCTAATAGTTTAGGGTGGCGATTGGGATTAAATAATATTAATAGTATTAGTACTTTTCAAATAAATCAGCATCAATTTTATCAAAAAGCAGATATTCTCAACTTTCATAATCTTCATGGTGGGTATTTTAACTATTTAGCAATTCCTTCTCTGACAAAAAATAAACCAGCAGTATTTACTCTACATGATATGTGGAGTTTTACAGGTCATTGTGCTTATAGTTATGATTGCGATCGCTGGAAAACTGGTTGTGGCAAGTGTCCTTATCTAAATATAGTTCCTTCTGTAGGCAAAGATAGCACCTTTTTAGAATGGAAGCTAAAAAATTGGATTTACAGTAATTCTAATTTAGCTATTGTCACTCTCAGCAATTGGCTAACCGAACAAGTCAAACAGAGTATGCTCAATCGCTTTCCCATTCATCATATTCCCAATGGTATAGATACTGAAGCTTATCAACCTTTAGATTCAGTAGAATGTAAATCTGTTTTAGGAATTTCACAAAATAAAAAAGTGTTGATGTTTGTTTCGCAAAATCTCAATGATTCTCGTAAGGGAGGAGATTTATTAATTAAAGCACTTCAAGAATTAGCATCATCTTTAAAAAAAGAAATCATAATTTTAGTAATGGGTAATGGTGGAGAACAATTAACTAAAAATATTGATATATCTGCAATATATTTGGGATATGTAGATGGTGACAAATTAAAATCTATTGCTTATTCTGCTGCTGACTTATTTATATTTCCTACTCGCGCTGATAATTTGCCTTTAGTATTACAAGAAAGTATGGCTTGTGGTACGCCGATGGTTTCTTTTAAAGTTGGCGGAGTCTCCGATTTAGTACGTCATGGCATTACAGGATATTTAGCACAACCAGAAGATTATCAAGATTTTAGTAAAGGTATCCAAGAACTCTTAGAAGATACTAATTTAAGGGAAAAAATGAGTCAAAATTGTCGCAATATAGCTATTCAAGAATATTCTATCGAACTACAAGCACAAAGATATATCGAGCTTTATAATCTGTTGAAAAGATACTAGGAACTGTTGTATACGATTATGAATTTGAATAGTTAATAAAAATTAATTTTTCTATCAGCGATCGATCTTCTAGGCAATTTGGGTACAAATAACATAAGTAAGTCTCAAGTTACTTTATTTACATGAATGTAGCTGCAAAAGAACCAGTTTATATAATTATTCCAGTTCACAATAGAAGACAGATTACTCTCAAATGCTTAGATAATCTTAGTAAGTGTGGTGATTTACAACGCTATTACGTTGTCGTAGTAGATGATGGTTCTACTGATGGTACAACAGAAGCAATTAATTCTTCATATCCTGATGTAACAGTGCTTCCTGGTGATGGTAACTTGTGGTGGACTGGTGCAATTAAAAAAGGAATGCAGTATGCTTATGAGCAAGGTGCAGAGTATTTTATTTGGTTAAATGATGATTGCTATCCTTTAGAAAATGCGATCGTGAAATTAATAGAAATATCTAAATCAGGTCATAACTTAATTGTTGGTGGTCAATCTTTAGACCCAGATACAAAAGAACCTAGTTATGGTGGTATTGTTGCGAAAGGAACAAAAATTCAACACATAAATGCTCATGATAAATTGACCCAAGAGTGTGATGGTCTAGCTGGTAACTTTGTTTGTATTTCCAGCAAAATTATTAATTCAATTGGCTACCCTAAAAACAAAATTTTTCCTCAATATTATGGTGATGTAACCTATACAAATACAGCTAAAAAGAAAGGATACAAATTATTAATATCAAAAGAAGCAATAGCCTATTGCAAGAATCAACATTCTGTTGTTTCTTGGCTCAACCCAGATAAACCTTTAATAGATTATTGGTTAGATTACTTTAAAATCAAGTCCACTTTCTATTGGAAAGCAGAATTATTATACTATAAGCAGTTTTTAGGCTTCATGGGACTTGTAATGTATTTTATTAATAGAATTTTAAAGTTTTGGGTTATTTTTTTATTAATTAATCCTTTGCCCTTAAATTTAAAGTTAAAAATTAAGCATATTTTTTGAGGCATTATATTCCATGAAAATAGGATATGATACGACTGTTTTAGGGCAGGGATATATTAATTCAAAAGCAAGAACTGGCATTTATAGAGTTGTAGAATCTCTATTTCAGGAACTGATTAAAATTCCTACTTTAGAAATTAATGCTATTTCATTTAATCAGCAGCATAATATTTGGGACGAAATTAGCTCAAAACTATACTTTTATCAACAAGATAAAGATAATGTAAAATATCTTTTTTATCCTTCTTACAAGAGTCGGTTTAATTTAGATTATTTATATACAAAATCAGTAAAAATTCAAAAAAATCTAATTAACAATTTTCTAGATAAAAACGATTTACTTTACAAACTTTGTCTTGCATTACAAATTCCATTCAAAATTATTGGCAAAGTAGATATGCAACTAAATACAATAGATAAAAGTTATGACTTATATCATTCTCCATTCTATGCCTTGCCACCAAAAGCAAAGGATTCTCGTGTTATCAGAGCGATCACAATATACGATCTTATTCCTATTATTTATCCCGAAAAATTTACAAAAAAGATTTATTCACAGTTTCTTAACACTATAAATAGTATCGATCTAGATCTAGATTGGGTGATTTGTATCTCAGAAAACACAAAAAATGATTTTTGTGAATATACTAATATGAATCCAGATAGAGTTTTTGTAACACCCTTGGCTGCTGCGGATCATTTTTATCATGTAAAAGAAAAACAATTAATTAATTCTACTATTAGCAAATATAATATTCCACAAGTTCCTTATATTCTGAGTCTTTGTACTTTAGAACCGCGTAAAAATTTAAGCTTTCTAATTCAATGTTTTTCAGAAATTATCGCAGATAATCCTAGTTTAGAACTTAATTTAGTTTTAGTTGGAGTTAACGGTTGGAAAAATAACGCAATCTTTAAAGCAGCAGGAAAAAATCCAGATTTGAGCAAAAGAATTATTTTCACTGGTTATGTGCCTGATGAAGATTTAAGTGCAATATATAGTGGTGCTACAGCTTTTGTTTATCCTTCACTTTATGAAGGTTTTGGTTTACCTCCTTTAGAAGCCATGCAATGTGGCACTCCTGTTATTAGTTCTAATACTAGTTCCTTACCTGAAGTAGTAGGAAATGCAGGAATTACTATAAATCCTAAAGATAAAGATGAATTATGCCAAGCTCTACTCAACATTATTAATGATTCTAATTTAAGGGATAGCTTATCTAAAAAAGGAATTGCAAGAGCCAAACGATTTAGCTGGAAAAAATGTGCAGAAGAGACTATCAAAGTCTATCAACTTGCAACTAGTTAATCATTATTAAGATAATTTATGAAAAAATATAGTATTAAACTCGGTATTCGTAACTTAATAGGAAAATATCCATTATTATTTTACAGTATTTACTGTTTAAAATATCAAAATCGTAGTAATCTCATCAATATAGATACAGAGTTAGTTATTGAGGGATTTCCTCGTTCTGCAAATTCATTTTCAGTAACGGCTTTTAGAAGATTACAACCCAAACAAATTAAAATCGCTCATCATCATCATGTTCCCGCTCAAATTACTAACGCGATCAAATTAAATATTCCTACTATAGTATTAATTAGAAATCCATTAGATGCAGTTATTTCTTTTAAAATATATAACACAGATATATCCCTGATTCAAGCCCTAAAAACTTATATATCTTTTTATCAATCAATTGCCATACACAAAAATTTTTATGTAATAGCTTCTTTTGATGAAATAATATCAGATTTACCAACAATACAATAGTTAAAAAAATAAATTATAAATTTAATACTAATTTTAATCATCAAATACCTGATTCAAATTTTGTAGATAAAATTTTAGATGAAATTAAAATTTTAAACACATTAAAATCCCCAAATCCTTGTAAATATCGAGATAAAATAAAACAAAAGTATCAGGAACAATTAAATAGAGATAGAGAAAAGAAATTATTAACCATAGCAGAGTCTATTTATCAAAATTTTATATCTACTTAATTAAGTTTAATGAAGCTACTTTATACTTTAACAGCTTATCCTCCCTATATTGGTGGCGCACAACTCCATCAACATCTATTAGCACAACAACTAAATAATAAACATATCATTCAGGTTATAAGTCATTGGAAGCAAAATCGTACAGATTGGTTATTGGGTACAACAATTAATGCTCCTCATAAAAGTAATGATTATGTAATTGATGGGGTAAACGTACATCAAATAGGATTATCTGTTAAAGACAAACTTAGTTTACTTCCTTACATCCCTATTTATTATCCTTTGATGGATATTGCTTTACCTAAAATTGCTTCTTGTTTAGAAAAAGATTTATCTTCTTATACCAGTCATGCAGATTTAATTCACAATGTGCGTATCGGGAGAGAAGGATTAAGCTATGCTTCTTATTACGTTGCGAAAAAACAAGATATTCCTTTTGTTTTTACCCCCGTACATCATCCTCGTTGGATAGGATGGCGATATCGTGCTTATATTAAACTATATAAATTAGCTGATGCTATAATTGCTTTAACTCAAGCAGAAAAAAAAGTATTAATTGAATTAGGAGTACAAGAAGAGAAAATTCATGTTACTGGACATGGTGCAATTTTAGCAGAACAAGCTGAATCAAAAAAATTTAGAAATAAATATCAGATAGATGAACCAATAGTCTTATTCTTAGGACAGCATTATGGGTATAAAGGATATCAACAATTATTACAAGCAACCTCTCTAGTTTGGCAGAAAATACCAGAAGCTAATTTCGTTTTTATTGGTCCAACAGTTGGTAAATCGGAAGCTTACTTTAAACATTTCCAAGATAAGCGTATTCATCATTTAGGTAAAGTTGATTTACAAGAAAAAACTAATGCCATAGCTGCTTGTGACCTACTTTGTGTTCCTTCAAATCAAGAAAGTTTTGGTGGTGTTTATACCGAAGCTTGGAGTTTTGCTAAACCAGTGATTGGCTGTAATATTCCTGCCGTATCTGAAGTAGTTAGTCACGATAAAGATGGGTATCTAGTCCAACAAAAACCAGAAGAAATTGCTAAGGCAATTTGTGAATTATTATTAAACCAAAATCAAGCAAAACAGATGGGATTAGCAGGCAAAAAAAAAGTAGAGTCTAAGTTTAGTTGGCAAAAATTAGCTAATAAAACAGAACAAATTTATGAGAGCGTTATTAGTTAGTTATTATCCATTAAATCTATATATTTTAGCTGAACGAGAAAATTGATACATATTAATTGTTCAAGAGCTTTTGGCGATCGCAGTCTGATTAAGATTAAATATTCATCCTCTTAAAAAAGAGCTAATATTCGCCAACCAAATCAAAATTAAGTATTTCTATTGAGTAATTGATAACTAATTAAACCATTCATCACCACCAGGTAATTGAGCTAAAACCCGATCTATTTCCAGAGGTAATTCTTTAGCAGAATATTGATAAGTTAATCTTAATAGCTGATGACTAATCTGAATAATATCTTCTCGAATGATTTGGGATGAAATTGCAGAAGCTTTTAACTTACCATCCATAACTTCTACACTAGCAGGACGAATAGCTCTTTCGATCGCTTCTTCTAAATAATTATTCCATTCATCTTGCTTGATATAGTAGCGGTGCGACCCCGCGTCGGCGTAAGACGCAAACGCCAGTTCCTTCAAGTCGCGAAACCCGCCCAACGGACTGGCTTGGGAACGCGCACCAAGACAAGATTTGCGATTATCTTTAAGATTAAGGCTTTGAATTTCAATCACAGAATTAGAGATAGACGCAATCCAAGAATTAGTCAAACGTTGCTCAAGTTGATTTTTAATTAGATGAATCATTAATCTAATTAGAAAAGACATGATATTCCGTATAATTGCTCTTTTACTCATGTCTTCTAGCTCGTCAACAATAATAAGAGCATCTTCATATCTTCCTTCTAAAATGCTATTTCTTAAATCGACTAATTCTTGTGTCATGGTTATATTTCCCTGACGATATCTGTAGGATGTGTTAATTTATATCTCTTCCTATTCTCGATCTAAACTATCAAAGTTTCTGCGATCGCATTATGACAAATCTTCTTCCGTTAATCCAGCTATTTTCATTAAAGTTAGTCTAACTCGATCACATTTTATCTGTCTTCCGCAAGAAGACCCCCATGTCCCATGGTGGGATGAATTGCGGGCATAGTTTAATTGTTCAAAACTT